>Ga0207878_100070_pt1 | contig 128415 bp, 97 predicted proteins | sample LinPmetageLP41_FD_184053 | JGI IMG/M metagenome (GOLD analysis project Ga0207878, IMG submission 184053) | Marine viral communities from the Pacific Ocean - LP-41 (SPAdes) | ecosystem: Environmental > Aquatic > Marine > Oceanic | place: Pacific Ocean | collected 2010-08-27
ATGAATAAATCAGGGGGAATAAAACCGTCATCTGGATGAAACCAACGTATTAGTGCCTCTGATTTTTCTACCTCTCCAGTACGTAGATTCATCTTTGGCTGATAGTACATTTGCAATTGGCCGTCGTCTTTTTGCAACGCTTCTTTTAAAGACCGCAGAATTTTCAACTTACGCAGATGAACTTTATCCTGCCCTTCTTGGTATACATAGAGACGCTCATTAATCGTAATGGCATGTTCATTCGCTATGTTGCCGCGCCTTACTAATAATTTCGCGGTGTCTGCTTGCTCTGGATAGGCAATAGCACCTGCACGAGCATCAATGCTCAAGCTAATCCCATTAATCTGCATCGGAGCTGACAGGGCATTAAGAATTTGCATACACATCAGACGTGTATCGTTCTCTGTTTGATCTTCTCTGGCGGCTAAAATTAAGCAAAATTCATCGGCTGATAGCCGGGCCGATACACCATCCAAGGCAGTGGCTTTTATACGCTGAGCGATATTCACTAGACAGGTATCACCAACCTCAATGCCTAATGAATCATTAATTGATTTAAAGCCGCGAAGATTAATCCCCATTAGCACGAAGGGTTTGTTTTTTTCAACAAAGCGCTCAATAGAGGCCAACATACTGTCGCGATTTAATAGGCCCGTTAAGCTATCGTGGGTCGCCTGATAAACAATTTTTTTCTCACGTTCGGCGAGATCGACGTTCATGGTACGGAAGGCTGATATCAAGGTTTGAATTTCATAACTGCCGCGCTTAGGTGGCGCCACTAATTGATAATCGCCTTTTGCAATAGATTGCGCTGCAATCACTAAGGCTTTAAGAGGCTCAGTTAACCCATTAGCAATCAGTGTGCTTCCAAGAATTGCCAATATCACGATAACAACCGCAATCTGCAGGATGCGGCTAGTGAGTTCCTCATATTCTTCATAAAAGTGAGTTAAATCTTCTGTCAGTACAACTTGTACCGCTGACTCTTGATTGGACGATATATCCAGCATTCGACTGGCGTAACGTTGACTCGTCTCAAAAGGTAAACGGATAAGACTTTGCACCGATTCTGGTGCGCGTAATGCAGCACCTACCGCTTCCAGTGACGGCAGAGTGGTGGCATACGCCCAAGACTGATTACTATTGGATTCGGTATCCGTTTTTTCTATAAAAGTAACATCAACTCCCGAGCCATTACCCAGTACTCGGGCTAAATCTTCATTCATTTCAAAGCCGACCCCCGCAATGGCGACGACTCTTGGTGCTTTAACAGGGATCAGCAATAGTTGATAAATATGTTCACCTAGAACATAAAAATCCGCCCGCATTTCTCCTTGAAGAGCATCCATAAAAGGCGCTTTGTAAGCAAATTTGGAGCCTTCGAGAATATCGCTATTAGTGCTAGCGATAATACGTCCATCAAGATCACTGAGAAACATCAGGTCGGAGTTAATACGCGCACCGTGATTTTCAAGCATGCTTCCAACGGTGCCAGAATCATTGCTAGCAACCGCTTGTTTAAAACCGAAATCGGAGACTAAAATTTGCGCTGCGCCCAGCAATTGATCTCTACGTGCATCAATAGTGCCCTGAAAAGCTTCCACGGCCATATCAATGTCTTCGTTGACACTTAGCTTAGTCGCGTTGCCAGTATTCACTAACACAACCAGCAGTATCGCGCTTAGCGTTAACGAGGTTAAACCCGCGGCAAATGCGAGAATCTGACTTCGCAGACTATTGAAAAATATTGGCACTCTGTTACCTGCGCAACGAATTACCAAAGCCTTTGGCGGCAGGCGCCTCTAACTCTGGGACAGGAACAGCAAGCGGCAGAACTATGGTGTAGTGTGAATCGTCACTTTTAGCGGCTTGCAATTCATCATTACCCAATATCATTCTGGCGGACTCATCAAATGAATAACGTTGATGCCATAAGGAAATTTGTTTGAATTTAGCAGGAAGATCGAAAGTCACAGTGCCCTGATTATCGGTCATACGGGCATATGCACTGTCAGCCACGTAAATATAACCAAGCATGTTGTCGTGAATATTACAGCCAAGAACGACGACACCAGCGTTGTTGAATAAAACCGGCTCATCGGGTTTATTTGCATACAGTTTGATTTCAAATGGCTTTGGTTTTGAAAACGAGTACACATGATGGCGAATATTGTCGCTGTTGGGAAAGCTCACATTTTGCCCTTGCTGTACCAGCAAGACACGCGGTTTGAACTGCCGATCGACTTGGTCCATGATCGCGCTGTTAGCCTGAGGTCTTGGCGCAGAATCAGGCAAACCAAGTACAGACACCACGGCCCCCTCCACCGCCTTGCCACTTTCATCAACTACGGTAAACGTAATAGGTTGAGCTAGGACAACACAGGTAGCCGCAGCACACGCCAAGCTAACAAGGAAGCGGATTGAATACTGCGCGCTTTTAAGTAAGGTCACACCCGATCCCTAAAAAGTTACAACTAGTCCAATAACTCTAGTAAGAGATCAGGGTTTTAGCAAAGTGAGACGGAACTAAATCAAGCGTACTAAGGATCACGTTTGGTGTTAAATTTGGTCAACTTTATCCACATTAACGCCGTAGATATAACGTCACCCAGCGCCGTATGACGGTCGATAACAGGCACATTTAAGTCTTTCGCAAGTCCTTCAAAGGTGAGATCTAACGCCAGCTCAGGAATATAGCGCCGTTTCTGACGAACATAGAGTTCCGATACCTCGATAAATCGATTGGGTAGTTGAAAATGATATAGCTCCCGAATATATCGGTTAAGTATTGCCCTATCGTATTCGATATAAAAACCGCAAATTGGACGATTCCCAATAAAATCCAATAACTTCTCAATAGCTTCTGCTGCCGCGACACCATTCAGTCGATCCTCGCGGCGCAGATAATGAACTTTGACAGCATTAGGGTCGGTAATCGCATTGGAGTTAATCGTTAGATCTAAGGCATCCGACAACTGAATATGCTGACCCTTAACGACCACGGCAGCAACACTTAGCAACTCGCCCTTCTTGCGATCGAACATACTGGTCTCGCAGTCGAGCACGACTATTTCGTCGCCCTTGTACGGCTCCTCCATGATCGACCAACGCGCAGGTGGTGGCGAATACCAAGGCATTCTGCGCCGCAGCCAATGTGGGATCATCCGAAGTTTTCCAAGTGATAATGACTCACTAATAGCTGTTTGAATTTTTTCACTCGATGCAAACCATGACGCAATAAACTGCGGTCGACACTGCGTAGTGTCGCAAGCTGCAACTTCTGGGTGAGGCCCGGATTCTCGACCTCTCGTTCAAGCTGCTGACGTAGACGAATACGTAAAAATAAGATCAGTGCATCTTTAAGCCCTTGGGCGACTTCAGCATCCAATACATTTAAAGCTAAAAGCCGATCAATACGATCCAATGTACCGGTATCCGAAATTCCGTATTCAAAAGCTAGCGCTCGCACACCATGTACGAGAGGAAAAATCCCCCCTTTTTTAATATCAATCGTGCCGTGATCTTCGCGAATTTTACCCAACAAGGTTAGTGGTGTTTCAAACTGCAATGCGGGACGAGCGAACCAAGCGGATGTGACGCTCGAACGCAATGCCGGCGTTTGCCAATGCGACTTAAGCCCGCGAAATAGATCAGGGTTGCCGCACACTACTTCTGCATCAATAAAAATAGCCATATTCATCATCGGCTCAGGTGTAGATGCTTGCAGCCATCGTCCTACTCGCTGCTGCCAACCTTCAACGGTATGGATCCATGCGTCGTTAATAAACATAACGCCGCCAGGACAAGGTGGATAACCAAAATCTAACAATATTTGATGAAGTTTATGCAGTATCGGCATCACAGCTTCGCGATCGTGGTCGTCCTTTAAAATCACAGCATTGTCTTGATCTGTCTTTAAAATTTGCTCGCCACGGCCTTCACTACCCAATACCAGAATACAAAAGCGTGATTGCAATCGCTCCGGTACGACTAATTCAAAAGCACGTTGTATTAACCGCCGATTCAAGGTTGTAATCAACGACATAATAGCGATGATCTTTACCCCCTGCCCCGATAAACTGCGAATCAAAACATCGAGTCGTCTGGCCGCCACAACCAAATCTTGAACATTCTTCGCTTGCTCTATGCGCATAGCAATCACATGAGAATGAGTCGAAAATGCGCTAAGCATGTCCATCAATTCAAGGGTGCCAACTATCACGTCATCGTGCATCACCACCACACGTTCAATATGGTGCTGCGTCATTTTGATTAAGGCGTTGAACAGAAAATCGCCCTGTTCCACGGTAATTAAACCAAATTGAGCGATATCCCCCACTTTGTCGTTACGATCAGAATCGCCGAGCAGCACTGCGCGCAATAAATCCGTACCGGTGACAATTCCGACACCCTCAGTCGTTTTGACTAAGACTGCATCGTATTTTTGTTCATCCATCATCGCGGCTACACGAGCAAGACTGGTTTGACCGGTAACATAGACTGGAGCGCGCATCGTATCGCTATCAATACGCGATAAAATAAACTCTGATACATCGCCATCCTGTTGTTCGACCAGTGATTGCTGAGTACCTAAGTCCGTTTTAAAATAAATTGAAAAATCACTAGAAGTATTTAGTAACTGAACAAAATCAGCTGTCTTTAATAAATAACAGAGAGTTTCTTCCACCGCGACATAGCGATGCTTACAGGCAGATTCAAGTATTGCTCGAACATCAAACAAGTCTTCTTTACCGTACTGAGAAAAGACTTGTCCGTCGTCATCGGTTTCTTCGACGATACCTTTATATACAATGAATAAACCAGGAGAAGCCTGACCAATATCTAAAATTGCAGCACCTGTAGGGAAAAATACTAAATCCAAACGGCTGATCAACCATTGCAGTTGCTCTTCAGCTAAGAAGCTAAATGGAGGTTGATCTAGATTGATTTGAATACTCATATTATTCCCTAAGCGATCATTTATGACAGCAATGGTGCTTTGTTAAAGCAATTAATCAAGCTGTGAAAATTCCTGCTGGCGCTCATTAGCACCTAATTCAGAACGGTCACTAAGTGAAAAATACACGATAGCCACAAAGCCAATCGTGACCGATAGCAAGGCAGGGTTCGACCAAGCAAAGATTGGCTCACTAAAACCAAATCCATCGACCCAAATCGCTGGGCCAAAAACAATACACAGTAAAACCACAAACAAACTTAACCCGCCCCCTATTACAGCGCCTCTTGTCGTCAACCCCTTCCAATACAAGGCTAAGGTTAACAAAGGAAAACTCACACTGGCGGCGATGGCGAAGGCCAAACCGACAATATATGCAACATTTTGCCCACGCATCAGTATGGCGACTAAAGTGGCGAACAATATCAGACCAACCACAGAGCTACTGTGAATAAATCGTTGTTTATAATAACTTCGACCTGGATTGACCGTTACCGCATACCAGTCGTGTGAAATAGCCGATGCCCCCGAGAGGAGTAATGCGGTCATCACCGATATGAGTACCACAAATAGCACTGCAGCCAAAAGGCCAGTTAAGATCGGACCTCCTACTCCTAACGCCAATTGTAATGCGACTAAATTCCCACCGTTATTCGCCACCGATATGTTCATTTCTGGATGTAAATCCAACAAACGTAAAGCCGCGTAGCCAACAACGAATGTCAGTAAATAGAATCCACCAATAAATCCGGTGGCATAAAATACCGACATTCTGGCGCGGCGAGGATCAGCAACAGAAAAAAACCGCGTTAATACGTGAGGCAGCCCTGCTGTACCAAAAAGCAAAGCGACGCCTAGACTCAGTTGCGATAAAGCGCCTTGCTCTTGCAATGCCGACGTGGCTAAAAGCAAAGGCTGTTGCTTATGATCACTGGCAAATAACGTGGTGATATCTACATCCGCTTGCAGTAACCCCATAATCACCAACAACAGTGTCGTCAATAACATGACAACGGCTTTAACCACTTGAGCGCGAGTGGAAAATAACAAGCCACCAGCGATACCTAATAGCGCAGTCATGATGCCAATAACGACTACGCTGCCAATGTATGGCAACGAAAATAAATACGCAGCCAGATGCCCTGCAGCTACTAATTGAGCAGCTAAATACAACACCACAACCGGCACACTCGCAGCCATTGCGACGCGAGCAACGGCTGAGCGCTGCAATCTCACCGCCAAAATATCGGTAAGAGTGAAACGCCCAAGACGTCTTAAACGTTCAGCGAATAAGACTAAAATCAGAGGCCAACCTGCGAAAAAACCGACGGCATACAGCAAACCATGATAACCACTCAAGGCAATCATTCCGGCAATACCTAAAAACGAAGCAGCCGACAAATAATCGCCGGTAATCGCTAAGCCATTACGAATACCACCGTTATCGCGACCAGAGGCATAAAATTCTGCTGCAGTACGAATTCGGCGACCGCTCCACAACAATAAGACTCCCAACGGGATTAAGAAAAAAACAAAATAGCGAGGATCAGGCGCGGTCAAAATAGCCGCTCGACTATCGTCAGCAAAAACCTGCGCGGTTGACGATAAAACTAAAAAACTGAGCAGCCACTTCATGACTTCACCGCGGCAGATTTACTGGCGTTATTAAGGCGCAAACACTCAGAACGCATGCGTTCATGCTCTTCGTCCCCCACCGTATTGGCATGCTTGACGTATATACCGGTAAGCAAGAACTGCAACAATATAAAAAATGCAGCAAAGGGCACTAGCCAAGGGGTAGGATTACTGACACTCACAGGCGTTAGTAATATACAGGGTAAAAATACGACACTGAGAAGAAATACAGCATAACTGCCACCCAGTACCGCCGCCATGCGCCGACGATATAGACGTTGTCCTGCAACCCAAGCTGCATAGTCGGGATGTTGGCTAATCAAGCTGCTCGATTCACTGTCCACTGTTTGCATTCCACCACCTCCGTGTCTTCAGTGTATCGAAAGTGCTGCCATACCCCAGATCGACCATAGTCGCAGACCTTATAACATCAGCGCTACAGAGCACCATCTACAACTTTCGTCTAATATGAGTTAGGCCTGTACGGACACAACGCGAGCTCGCGTGGTAATCTCAGAGGCATAAGAAAGACAATAAAAAGAACAAGTTAATATGCTGCCGATACGTCACTCCATCTTATGCATATTCATTAAGGATCGACATGATTCCCGTTAGTCAGCTAATCACAATCTCCATTTGTTATATTGCCGTGCTCTTTGTGATTGCTTGGTACGGCGACCGGCGCGCCCATCAAGGTAAACCCTTACATGGCAGTGGCTTGGTTTATAGCTTATCACTGGCGGTGTATTGCACGTCATGGACCTTCTATGGAGCGGTTGGACAAGCGGCATCCAGTGGTTGGATCTTTTTAGCGATTTACGTCGGGCCCATCGTATTTCTACTGCTTTTTTGGAATCTACTTGAACGCATTGTGCGTATCACCAAAGAAAAACGTCTAACCTCAATTGCCGACTTTATTGCCACGCGCTACGGTCGCGATCACACCCTCGCCGTCATAGTCACACTCGTTGCCGTTATGGGGGTCGTTCCTTATATCGCGCTGCAGCTAAAAGCAATTTCCACGACGTTTGAGTTACTCACCCAGCCTTTAGGGCTGGATTACGCTATTCCTGGCTCTATCTGGCAAGACACTGGTTTCTACATCAGCGTCGTCATGGCTCTATTCGTCATTATATTTGGTACTCGCGATATCGACGCCAGTGAGCAACATCCGGGCATGATTTTAGCGGTGGCATTTGAGTCTCTGGTCAAATTACTGGCCTTTGTTGGGGTTGGCATTTGGGTTATGACCTCGGTATTCGAGAGCCCTGAAGAGATATTGAAATTAACTCGAGAAACGGCCAGCGATCATCCGCTACTACAAAGCAATATGGTCTCAGTGTCTTTTATCTTACAAAGCGTGCTCGCCGGTTTTGCCATTGTGTGTTTACCACGGCAGTTTCAAGTCGCCGTTGTCGAAAACGAAAACACCAACCATATTCAAACGGCGCGTTGGTTATTCCCGCTGTATTTAGCCATCATGATGTTATTTGTTGCCCCGATTGCGTTAACGGGGCATTTATTTATGCAAGATTTAGGCTTTTCACCGGATACCTATGTGCTCAGTTTGCCCGTTTCTATGGGCCAAGATGCACTCGCGATTATTGCCTTTATCGGCGGCGGCAGCGCTGCTAGCGGCATGATTATTGTTGCCACAATAGCCGTCAGCACTATGGTATCTAACGAGCTGGTATTACCCGCCTTCTTTCGTCATGGGCAACAGCAAGAAAACCAACAACCCGCTGGAGTACAGCGATTAGTTCTAACCGTGCGTCGTGTTGTTATTATCGGACTAATCGGGGTTTCGTATTTATTTTATCGAATCGCCGGGGAGTTTGAATCTCTCGCCGCAATAGGCTTATTGTCGTTCGCTGCCATCGCACAATTTGCGCCAGCTCTATTTGGCGGCTTGATATGGCAAGGAGCCAATCGCCAAGGTGCAGTAGCGGGCTTACTCGGCGGCACCTTTATTTGGTTCCAAATGCTGCTGTGGCCAGTACTAAGCCAGCAGTTATTCGCACCTAGCGGAATCGACTCTATCGTGCCTAACAATGTGTTTGGCATCGACATGGACGACTTCAGTTTTACCGTTATTCTAAGCTTACTGATTAATTCCACGCTGTTTGTTTTCTTTTCAGTTGTTACCAATGCTTCGGTTCGCGAACGCATGCTTGCCAGCGATTTCACCAGCGTACGCAGCTCCAATCAACGCAAACATACATCATCATTTAATTGCAAAGTCGATGATGTACGCGTGGTACTTGAACGCATTTTGGGATATCAAAAAACCGATGGATTTTTCACCCTGTATCAAGCTCGCCATGGTATTCAATACGACCATGCAATGGCCTCCGATGATCTCTTACACGATGCTGAAGAGCTACTAGCGTCCGTTGTTGGCTCATCATCGGCGCGGGTTATTTTTTCGACCCTACTAGGCGGAGAGCAAATTCAAATTCGCGATTTGGCTTTCTTAGCCAGTGAAGCCAGTCAGGCATTTACACTCAGCCGTGAACAATTACAGGCTGCATTAGAAAACCTCCATCAAGGGGTCAGTGTCATTGACCGTAACCTTAATTTAGTCGCTTGGAATCGCCGCTACTTAGAATTATTTGAATACCCGAAAGGCTTTATTCAAATTGGAAAACCCATCGAAGAAGTCATCGCCTATAACGCCATGCGCGGCTTTTGTGGCGAAGGCGCGGTTACCGATCAAGTTAAGCGACGTATGGATTACTTAAAAACATTATCCGCACATCATTTTGAACGTTCTCTGCCCCACGGCATCGTCGTTTCTATGCAAGGCCACCCCATGCCTGATGGCGGTTTCGTTACCAGTTTTACCGATATAACAGCTCATCGAAAAGCAGAGCAGGCGTTGCGTGAAACCAACATAACCTTAGAAAGACGGGTTGAAAAACGAACGCAAGAATTAGACGATCTGACCTCACAATTAATTGATGCAAACCAAAGCAAAACGCGTTTCTTAGCGGCGACAGGCCACGATTTAATGCAGCCATTAAATGCCGCAAAGCTGTTTGCATCGACGCTGTCGCAGCAACGTTTAACGACCGAACAGCAAGGTCTACTAAAGCATTTAGAGGGTGCTTTGCAATCTGCCGAGGACGTTCTGTCATTGCTGGTTGAAATATCAAAGCTCGATTCAGGGGCAATGGAACCGAACTTAAAGCCGATAAGCTTAGCCGCGGTATTACGGCCATTACGCGATGAGTTCACTGCGCTTGCTGCCGATCAAGGCTTAAAGCTGCATGTGCGCGAATGCAAGCATTGGGTGATTAGTGACGCGCATTGGCTGCGCAGAATTATTCAGAACTTCTTAAGCAATGCTGTGCGCTATACCAACAAGGGTGGCATCTTATTAGGCTGCAGAGTACGTGGAGAGCATCTTTTATTAGAGGTTTGGGATACTGGTCTTGGCATACCACAAGACAAATTAATTGAAATATTCGGCGAATTTAAACGCCTCAATCAAGGACGCCAAGACACTAAAGGTCTGGGGCTAGGACTCGCTATTGTTGATCGTATGTCGCGTAGAATGGAGCATTCAGTCAGCGTGTCATCCCGAGTTGGACGCGGCACCTGTTTCCGCATTGAATTACCTCTAACTACAGCTCAAGAACAAAAAGTTGATAAAAGCGATGTCGTACTGAATAACACCGGCAACTTTAGTGGCATACCAACCTTTTGTATTGATAACGACGAGGCTGTATTAGCCGGTATGACTGCTCTACTCAGCAGCTGGGAATGCGATTTACATGCATGTCAAAACGAAACGGAAGCACAAAATATCCCATTCGAACCACGAATTATGCTGGCAGATTATCAGCTCGACCACGAATCAACAGGGCTAGATGTCATGATGGGCATACGTGCAAAAATGAATAACCCGGACATTCCTGGAATTTTGATTACTGCCGATCCTCGTCCAGAAATAGCCGATCAAGCGAAGGCATTAGGGTTCTATTTTTTAAGCAAGCCCGTTCGCCCAGCGGCATTACGAGCCTTGATGCGACGCTTGCTGAGTTAACTCAGCAAGCGTGCTTGGAAAACGACAGAAATCATTGAATAAAGCAAATTAAGCATCAACGTGTGATGCCGATGCCGCCATACGTCCTTCTGGTTTTTCGATATCTAAACTTTGTACGGCAATAACTGCTTGCGTACGAGTACGCACACCAAGCTTGCGGAAAATAGCAGTCACATGAGCTTTAATGGTCGCTTCACTAACTTCTAAATCATAAGCAATCTGCTTATTCAGCATGCCGTCAGCCATCATAGTTAACACACGGAATTGCTGCGGAGTTAACGTCGCCAAACGCACCGCTAAGTCCATCGCTAATGGATTCGGGTGATGCTGATGACGGCGTGCTTTCTCAGGCAAATAAATATCACCTTGCAATACCAAACCAATTGCCCGAGAAATCTCATCAAGTGACGAAGACTTAGCAATATAGCCAGCGGCTTCGTGGTCAATGGCCTGACACATAATCGCTGGATCTTCACAAGCCGAAACGACAATGACAGGTATTTCAGGATAATGGGAACGCATATACACTAGCCCGGAGTAACCATGGGCACCGGGCATTTGCAAATCCAGCAGCACCAAATCTGCATCTTTATGCAGTTCAATTAAGTGCTGTAACTCGGGTAGCGATTCTGCCTGCTCAATCAACACATCGGGCAACAACTGTTTTACAGCTTGCTGCATAGCAGTGCGAAATAACGGATGGTCATCCGCAATAATAATTTTTTGGGCCAGTTGCATCACTGCCTCCTGTTTGGCTGTTCCATCGCCTTGTTATTGTTGTGTTTTACTGTCTGCTATTACTTTAGTCTAGAAACACTAAAGCCGCCGAGCAAGCTCGACGGCGTTAGTAACCAAACCTTAACGGTTTAGCCGCTCTTCAATCAAAGTTTCAACAACAGCAGGATCTGCCAGCGTTGAAATATCACCCAGCGCGTCATGTTCGTTGGCTGCTATTTTGCGCAAAATTCGACGCATGATTTTGCCTGAACGCGTTTTTGGTAATCCAGGCGTAATCTGAATTAAATCAGGTGTCGCCACTGGGCCAATTTCGGCACGCACCCAGTTACGCAATTCTTTCACCAATTCATCGCTAGCTTCTTCGCCGGAGTTTAATGTGACATACACATAAATGCCTTGGCCTTTGATGTCGTGGGGGTAACCCACCACAGCGGCCTCAGCAACCTTTGGATGTGCGACTAACGAACTCTCAACTTCTGCAGTGCCCATGCGGTGACCAGATACGTTAATCACATCGTCTACGCGACCCGTAATCCAATAGTAGCCATCCGCATCGCGGCGGGCTCCATCACCGGTAAAGTACATACCACGAAAGGTCGAAAAATAGGTCTGAACAAAGCGTTCGTGGTCGCCATAAACACTGCGTGCTTGGCCAGGCCAACTATCAACAATCACTAAGTTACCGTCAGTAGCGCCATCTAGAATCATACCGCCGCTATCCACTAACGCAGGCTGCACACCAAAGAATGGGCGAGTTGCCGAGCCTGGTTTAGCAGCCGTAGCACCTGGCAGCGGCGTAATCATGATGCCACCGGTTTCGGTTTGCCACCAAGTATCTACCACAGGGCAACGCTCGTCGCCCATTGTGCGGTAATACCATTCCCAAGCTTCTGGATTGATCGGTTCACCAACCGAACCCAACAGACGCAGGCTCTTACGACTAGTGTTCTCGACCGCAGCCGTACCTTCCGCCATCAGTGAACGAATCGCGGTTGGCGCGGTATAGAGAATGTTCACTTGGTGTTTATCAATAATCTGCGAAATTCGATTAATGCTTGGATAATTCGGCACACCTTCCGACATCAAGGTAATACCACCATTCGCCAATGGCCCATAAAGCAGATAAGTGTGACCGGTTACCCAGCCAACATCCGCGGTACACCAGTAGACATCACCATCATGGTAATCAAATACGTACTGATGGGTAATAGACGCCCAAACCATATAACCGCCAGTCGTGTGCAATACACCCTTTGGTTTACCGGTGGAGCCTGACGTATACAAAATAAAGAGCGGGTCTTCGGCATTCATTTCTTCTGGCGGACAATTAGGGGATGCCAACGCCATCAAGTCTTCGTACCAGACATCGCGCGCAGCATGCCAAGCCACTGGGCCGCCAGTGCGTTTTACCACAATCACTTTTTCTAACGATTTAATCGCTGGGTGCGTTAATGCTTCATCGACATTGGCCTTAAGCGCAACTTTTTTACCTGCACGTACGCCTTCATCAGCGGTAATCACAATTTTTGAATTACTGTCTTCAATACGACCCGCTAATGCATCTGGTGAAAAACCACCAAATACCACCGAATGGATAGCCCCAATACGAGTACATGCCAACATTGCAACGGCAGCTTCAGGAATCATCGGCATATAAATACAAACAACATCGCCCTTACGTACGCCCTGCCCGCGTAGCGCGTTGGCAAAGCGCGATACTTGCTCATGCAATTCGCGATAGGTGATGTTTTTACTATCACTCGGGTCGTCACCCTCCCAAATAATGGCGGTTTGATCGGCGCGTGTTTCAAGATGGCGATCTAGACAGTTAGCAGAGGCGTTGAGCGTACCGTCTTCAAACCAACGGATATCGACTTTGTGATCATCGAAAGAAACGTTACGCACTTTGGTGAAAGGTTTAATCCAATCAATACGCTTACTGGCTTCCTCGCGCCAGAAGCCATCAGGATTAATGACCGATTGCTGATACATCTGCAAATACTTGTCGTTGTCGATCCAAGCTGAGTTGGCAAACTCAGGCTTAACCTCATAAATCTTGTCGTCACTCATTATTGTTCTCCCGTCATTCGTATCACGCTCAACCAGCTCGACAGCTGACGTCGTTTAATGTTCTACTCCCATATTGGTCGCACTAGGACCAAGGCTGAATTAGACAATGGTCTATTCAGCCCAAATAGAGATCGCGCAGTGAGTTACTAGTCAGAGAATACTACAAAGTCAGGAAAGTACTGTCATTAGGGGCGATTCATCGTCACTTTGGTTCGATTCCAGCAAACTGAACAGGTGTTTCACCTAACCAGAACTAAAGTATTTGCTCAGTCAGGATGAGTGCTTCGACCTTTGGCTAATTTCATTGCACAGAATTTGTGCACCATAGTGGCTCTGCACAATACAAAAATTAGGAGAACAAGCATGCGCAAATTACCTATGGTTTTACTGGCCACTGCGGCACTGCCAATGGCGGTCAACGCTGCCAATACCGAGTTCAGCTTCGGCGGCTTCATTAAAATGGATGCCATGCTAAGCACCTATTCTGATGGTGATATAGCGCCAGCAAACATTGGCCGTGATTTCTATGTTCCATCGACCATCCCAGTGGGCGGTCAAGATGAAGGCGCGGATCTAGATTACAGTGCCAAATCAACTCGCCTGAATATGAAAACAGTCACTACCCTTGAAGACGGCGAAACTGTCACCGGATTTATTGAGATGGACTTTCTCTCCAGCCCAGGTGGCACCGAGGTTGTATCTAACTCATACAATCCACGACTACGTCATGCCTTCTTCAAGTACGATGGCCTGACCGCTGGTCAGACGTGGACGACCTTTATGAATACTGGAGCACTACCAGAAACCGTCGATTTCTTTGGGCCAAGTGAATCCTCCGTATTCGTTCGCCAAACTCAATTCCGCTACACGATGGGCGATTTTGATCTAGCCATTGAGAACCCAGAAACCACCGTTGATGGTGCCGTAAGCGATGATGGCATGCTGCCTGATTTTGTTGCTCGCTATAATATAAAGTCTGGCAATAGCAATTTTGCAGTAGCCGCTTTGGTGCGCCAACTGTCGTACGAAGATGCGGTAAACAATGTTGATAGCACCACAGCAATGGGCTTTGGTATCAATGTTTCTGGTAAAATAATGATCGGCGGCGACGACCTCAAACTCAGCCTCACTAGCGGTACCGGTGTTGGCCGTTATGTTGGCCTAGGCGCGGTTACCGATGCCAATTTGGTGAACGGAGATTTGAAAGCCAGTAAAACCACCGCCGCTTTCATCGCTTATCGCCATCACTGGACCAGCAAACTGCGCTCTACTGCTATGTACTCCATGCTGACGGCCGATTACGATAGCGCTGCCCCAACAACATCAACCACCGACATCTCTAGCGTGCGCGTAAACTTGATGTACAACCCTGTCGAACCTATCACTTACGGCGTTGAGTACAGTATGGCAACGCGTGAAATCGATAATGGTGCCAATGGCGATATGTCTCGTCTGCAAGTATCGGCAAAATATAGCTTCTAAGCAGTAATAGAGGCTACCTTGAAAAAACCGGTTCAATAACCGGTTTTTTTGTATCTACTCTAGTCTGTTAACTGATACCCCACTGATAGCACCCTCTAAACCAAAGCCCTCTGTTGAGACCAAAATGTCACGCTAATCAAAAAAATCATACATTCACATGGCTGCAATCTTTTAAGGGCACCCTGCTCCAGCTAAAAATCATTGCACTATGCGCATCTAACAAGATGTTTACAGCGTATATATAAGGTGACAGACAGTTACTCTTTCACCGCGTTGGAAACCAATCGTTACACATAGGTAGTGAAATGAAGAAAATAGCCAAGATATACCGCCGCTTGCACAAGATTTACATAGTGACAATTTTTGTCACTTTAGGTCCGATATTCCATGTTTTCATGTGACCTATGCCCTCTTTTATCGCTCAAAAACGATCAATAAACAGATATAAAGTAGTTTTATCAATACAAGCGGCGAATATCGAATATTCATCGCTAAATCAAGCGCTTACCACATGATGGAAAACTTTGGCTACATATTGGCTGTAAATTGACGCGAGATGTTACAAACCCTATGATCTCCAGCCATGAACATGGCGCGACTTTTTTTTTCGATAAAAGTTCAGGTTAATTTTTTGAAAACACGGAATTCCAAAATTTTAAACATGCTAAACAACCTGCCTAAAAACGGATTTTGCTCTGGGCTTGTGCTGTTATTGTGCTTTTTAGTCGCACCAATCTCTTACGCCCAAGATATCGTTCTGCGCAAAAGCTTTGCTGGTAATTTATCTTTCGCCTTGACCGGTAACACCATGCGCAGCGGCACCAACGGCTGCGGAGTACTTACCAGCTCAAGTGCAACACTGACGATTCCAACCGGTAGTACCTTAAAAGCGGCTTATCTTTACTGGTCAGGGTCTGGCTCGCCCGATACGAGCGTTAGTTTAAATGGTGCAGCCGTTAGTGCAGCCGTTAGTTATACCGAAACGGGTAACAACGAAACCTATTACAGCGCCAAAGCCGACGTCACGGGGCGTATCTCCGCCTCGACATCTACATATACAGTAACCGGTTTGACCTTTAGCACGGCAGACGCCTATTGCTCGACTGAAGGGGCTTATGGTGGTTGGGCTCTATTAGCGGTATACGAAAATAACTCCGAGCCTTTACGCGTCGTAAACTTGTTTGATGGTTTCCGCGTTTATTGGGGCAGTTCAATTACCCTGACACCAAATAACTTTGTGGTAGCCCCAAACCCTGCATCTCTTGGCGGCAAGCACGCTCACATCACTTGGGAAGGTGATACTGGCAACTCTGATTCTCGTAACGGTATTAGCGAGTCGTTAGTTTTTAACGGAACCAGCTTAACCAGTACGAACAACCCAAGTGGTAACCAATTTAACTCATACTCTAATGCTGTTGGCGCCACGACATCAGGGGTTGATCTCGACGTCTATAACATTGGCAGTTTTTTAACGGCAGGATCTCGTTCGGTTGCGACGACGTATTCCTCGGGCCAAGACCAAGTTTTCCTATCTGCTGAAATTATCAGTATTCCCAATGAACCGGTCAGCGATCTATCACTAACGGTTACCGCCCCAACTACAGCGGTTGCTCGTGGTAGCAATGTTAGCTACCAATTTTCAGTGAAGAACGACGGTCCTATTGACGAACCTACTGGTACAACGTTAACGATTCCATTAAATAATGGCGTTACCTTTATCAGTGCCACGGGAACTGATTGGTCATGCACCAACACCAGCAGCCAAGTGCTTTGTACATACAACAAAGCACTTACCGACAACGTAACCGCACCGGCGCTGACCTTAGTCGTTGGGACCGCAGGCGCAACTACGAATAGTGTTGATGGAACAGCGGTGGTTGAAGGTTTCAACTTCGATAATAATGAAGACGATAATAGCGTCGCAATGACAGTCGCTTTAGCCGATCCAAACTTATCAACTTCAATCAAAAGCGTACTCGATGTTAACGGTGGAACCTTACAGCCTGGGGATACCTTACGTTTTACCATCGATATCAATAACACCAGCGACTTCAATGCTGAAGGTATTCGCCTAACAGACAACATGCCTGCTGCCATCAGTAGTTTCGAGGTAGTTCGTCAACCTGTTGATAGCGTTAATAACAGCACCGCAGCACCCACCGGCGCCAATAGCGCCGGCGTCGTCATTATTGATAACTTGATGATTGCGGCTCAAGGGACGGAAGAAGTCGTTATTGACGCTATTGTTTCAAGTTCTGCGGCCCAAGGGACCAATATAACTAACAGCGCAATTATTGGTAATAGCACAACCACTTATACAATTACCGCCCCTACGATTTCTGTTGCGAGTACAGTATCGAATGGCGAAATCGTCTTGCGCTCGAGCTTAGCAGGAAATTTGTCGTTTAAATTAACCGGCAACTCAATGCGTTCCAGCAGCAACGAATGTAATGCCCTAACCAGTTCGAGTGCGAGCTTAAGTATTCCGTCCGGCAGCACCGTTAAAGCGGCATACTTATATTGGTCAGGTTCCGGTTCAACGGACAACTCAGTTAACTTAAATGGTGCGGCGGTCACTGCTGGCTATACCTACAACGAAACATCTGGCAATCAAACCTTTTATAGTGCGCGCGCAGATATCACCAGCCAGATTACAGGCACTGGCGGCACATATACTGTTACAGGTCTGACCTTCAACACCAGCGACACTTACTGTAACAACGCTGTTGTTTACGGTGGCTGGTCGATACTCGCTATTTATGAAAACGCGTCAGAGCCTTTGCGCGTTGTGAATTTATATGACGGTTTCAAAAGTTTCACCGGCAGTTCGATTACCCTATCGCCTAATAATTTCGTTATCGCACAGAATGCTGCGACTTTAGGTGGTCAGCATGCTCACATTACTTGGGAAGGTGATGCGGGTAACTCACAAAGCACCGGCGGGTTCAGTGAAGCATTAATATTTGAAGGCAACAGCTTAACCGACGCCAATAACCCAGCTGGTAATCAGTTCAACTCCTACTCTAATACAGTTGCGGCTGCTACCAGTGGCGTTGATATCGACACATACCAAATTGGCAGCTATCTAACTCCCGGCGCAACATCAGTCTCTACCACTTATTCATCTGGTCAAGACAAAGTATTTTTGACCGCTGAGATCATCAGTGTTCCCAACGAATTAGTATCTGATTTGCATCTGCTTACCACGGCGCCAGCGAAAGTATCTCGTGGCGCCAACATTAATTACTCATTTACTGCGCGCAACGATGGTCCATCAACAGCACCTATTGGCAGCGAAATTCGTATTCCCCTCAATGATGGCGCTACATTTATTAGCGCTAGTGGCACGGACTGGACTTGTACGTCCACACTGACTGAAGTGGTTTGTACTTATGCACAAAGTATCAATAACGGTGCTTCCTCTACTCCGCTGGCTATACAAATTGGCACTACAAATACAACTCAAGCAACCACCGTTGGCTCGGCAACGTTAAGTGGCAGCAACTTCGATAACGATAGTAGCGACAACAGCGATGACCTAGCGGTTATTCTGCAAGACGCTAACTTGTCGACAAGTACCAAAACGGTTACCGATCTGAATGGTGGGTTACTGGAGCCTGGCGATACCCTGCGCTATACCATCACTTTGAAAAACAGCAGCAACTTCAATGCAACCAACTTGTCGCTCACTGACAATATTCCTGCCCTTATTAGCAGCTACACACTGATAACCACGCCTGCTGGCAGCATCAATAACAGTGCCAATGCCCCTTCTGGTACAAACGCCACAGGGCTAGTACAAATTGACAACATCAGTATTAGTGCTGCCGGTAGCGTCACCATAGTGCTAGAAGCCGTCGTCTCAAGCGGCGCTCAAAATGGCAACAGTATTACGAATACGGCTATTGCGGGTAATAATGCCCAGAACTATACCTTTAGCTCGCCCACCGTCAGCATCAATAATGTCATCGATGGTTCAGGTAATAAGCCGTTGTATTTGCACAGCAATCTAAGCCTGACTCGTGTCGCTGACACGAGCAATGATTCAGTATCTTATTCCTCCGGGCAAAGCCGCACTTGGATCATAAGTCCAGCGTTACAGACGAATGTAAATTTGAACTACAACGCGGCGATTCCTCTGACCTTATTCCTGCAAAACTCTGCAAAAAGCGGACGCAACGTAGATAACGAACGTACGCACAGCATCACAGCGACACTTGAACGCAGCCGTTCGGGCACAGTCACAACCATCGCGACAGTGACACAAAACGTAGCCCTATTATCAGCAGGCAATCCTAATACCGCCGACACCATTCGCGCTTTTGAGTTAGGCCTCGCAATAAGTAACGCCGCCACATTGCAAACCAACGATGTTTTGCAGTTGAAAATATCTCAAAGTTATTCAGGTAACTCCACCAGCTCATATAGTGGCATGAATCTATATTTTGCCCATTCGAATGTACCGTCAGCCGTAAAACTGACATCCAATACCGTGATTAACGTGAATTCAATTTCCGTGTTCGATGCGCCATATCCTGCCGGAAATGAGCTAACAAGCATTGATCGCGGCCAGCAAATTTATTTCCGTAGTCAGGTATCTGATCCGTTCGGTTTTTATGACATCAATGGCGCGACACTCACCGTCGCCAATACCACTGGCGACCTGCCGATATCTGAAGCAACCCTCTCTCCTGTGGCCAGTAGCGGTGCAATTAATACCTACGAATACCCATATTTAGTACCAACGACTGCTAATGGTGGCGAGTGGACCATTACTGTAGAAGCCAACGAAGGCTTCGAAGGTACGGTATTCCATAATCGCACCCAAACGATCAGCCTGCGTTTACCGCCAGAATTAATTCTGACGAAAACTATGAACGTATTATCCGACCCATTAAATGGCAGCACTAACCCAAAAGCGATTCCGGGTGCTGAAGTGGCTTATCAATTGAATGTCGTCAATCAAGGCGAAGGCGAAAGTGATCCCGATAGCATTCAGTTAATTGATCACCTTGCCGCAAATACCCCGTTATTTGTTGGAGATTTCGCGAACGGTAGTCCTATTGAGCTAGCCGATGGTACACCGCCGTCAACTCTTACGTTGACGTTTGCAAGTTTAGATTCTGCTTCCGATGACATTGATTTCTCCAATGACGGCGGCACCAGTTTTACCTATGTACCTAATCCCGATGCCGATGGATTCGATCCACTAGTAACGGACATACGTATCACTCCGAAAGGCACTATGCCTGGCAGTATCGGAGGCGGCTCGCCGCAATTCACTCTCATTTATAAAGTAAAGGTCCAATAAGGAGCATTCCATGAAGACCATCGTAAAAGGCGCCTTGCTATTCGCAGGGATTATATCGGCTTCGGCCACATGGGCGATCGGCACACCAGCCGGTACTAAAATCACTAACACCGCCGTTGCGACCTTTGATGATCCAGCGACCGGTACAACAGGCGTAACGACCAGTGATGCTGCTGAATTAACAGTATTAGAACTGATCAGCGTTAACGTAACCGCAGAAAACGTTACCCCAGTAACGACTAATGCAGGCGATACCGCACAAGTCCTGACTTATACCGTCACTAACACGGGTAACGGTAGTGAAGCATTTGCACTCGATGCTACTAACTTGGCAGGCGACCAATTCGACGCAGAAAATATCAAAGTTTACGTTGATACCGACGGTGACGGCGTATTCAGTGCTGGCGATCAATTGCTAACATCGGGTAGCTCTATCAACTTAGATGCGAATTCATCTAACCCAGCAAAGACTATTTTTGTGGTGGTTGATATTCCTGCTGGCGCAACCACCATTGGTGATACCGCCAAAATTCAATTGGAAGCGACCTCTGATACTCCAGGAGCATCAACTGCAGCTCCGGGTGATTTGTTAGTGGGCGAAGGCACTGGTGTTAGCGATGCCGTTGTTGGTAACAACGTAACGGATACTGCTTCTGCAACATTTACTATCGGTGCAGAGCCAACGACCGCTAGCGTGAATATCTCTAAAACAATCGCAGGTCGCGTTGATCCATTCGGTGGCACAACTGACGTTCCAGGCACCATCGTAACGTACCAAATCGACGTTGAAGTCGTTGGTGGCGACGTTGATAACCTAGTTATCACTGATGCTATCCCAACCAACATGACCTACGTTGCGGGTACCCTAACGTTGGACGCTGCAGCACAGACAGATGCTGACGATGTTACAGATAATAGCAATGTAACAGCAGGTGCAGTCACTGTAACACTCGGTACTGTCACTAGCGGCACGTCTTATGTGATCCAGTTACAAGCTGAAATCAAATAATAAAGAGGCACAACATGCGCTTATTAACGACTTTGCTGTTACTACTGCCGTTATCGGTTTTTGCTCAGGTTAACTTGAACACGGAAGTGTTTCTGGTTGCACCTGTGACTCAAGCCGATGGCAGTGTTGTGGAAGAATGGCAGGACGCTGGAACCATCGCCCCTGGCGATAAAATCGGCTACCGGATCACTTACACCAACACAGGCAGTGAAGCCGTTAGTGGCGTAGTGATAAATAACCCTGTGCCCGAAAACACCACGTACGTGGCAAATAGTGCAAACGGTCAAGCTTCAACCATCACCTACTCGGTAGACGGTGAGCTGTTCGCTCGTATGCAAGATTTGAAAGTGGATGAGGATGGGCAATCACGCCCAGCTCGAGCCCAAGATATCAACCAAATCCGTTGGGTCCTACAGCAAGCAGTTGCTGCCGGAAAAAGTGGTTCGGTTGAGTTTAAGGTTCGCGTTAATTAATACCTAGTGGGAGCTACTTATGAATAAATATTCAAAACTGATTGCCCCAGTATTACTGGGGACGTTAAGCGGATTGGCAGTCAACGTACATGCAGCAGGTACTGCTGCAGGTACGGAAGTTACCAACACTGCAACCCTTAACTACCAAATCAACGGCATCGACCAAACTGCGGTCACTGCTGAAGATAAATTCAATGTCGATATTAAAGTCGACTTTGATTTGGCACGTTTAAATACTGATGCAAACCAAACATCATTGGAAACTGACAACGTTATCGTTGCAGCTTTCGTGGTAAACAACACTGGTAACGCGCCGACGTCGTTTGCCGTTGCAGCAGCAAACGCAACCGGTACAACGGTAAACGCCAACGGCAATGACTATACCGATACCATCGACCTAACGGGTACCTATACCTATTACGTTGATGTTAATGGTGACGGTCAACTTGATGCCGGCGACACGGCGATCACAGTGACAGATGAAATCCCTGCGGACGATTCAGTCACTATTTTCGTTGTGTTACCAAAAGAAAATATCACCGGTGTTGATGGTGACGTTGCGATCACAGATCTAACGGTTAATGGCGTTGCTTCCACTATTAATGGAACAACCTACAACCTAGATACGGACGACAACGATCCAAGCAACGGCAGCACAGACGATGCAGCAATCGCTAACGGCGCGACCACCATTGAAGTGGTTTATGCCAACGGTGCAACCCCTGCGGATGCTGACAACTCAGAAGTGTTAAGCGACGTTTTAAAATTGGCATTCCCTAACCTAAACAGTGACGGCGGAGTTGATAACTTAACGAAAACCTCGGTTGTTATCTCTGATCCGATTAATGGCACGACCAACCCTAAAGCCATCCCTGGCGCTGTGGTTGAGTACACCATTCGTATCGTAAACACAGGTAATGCGTCAGCAACCAATGTCATCGTTACCGATACATTGCCGACTGACACTACCTACGTTGCAGACTCTCTGTTAGTTAGCTACGACGATCTTGCAACACCGGCAGCCGCCGATGCCGCAAACGTGACAGAAAGCAGTGGCGTAATCACGGCCAACCTAGGCGAAGTAGCCGCGGAAGAAGCCAACGTGATTGTTTTTCAAGTAACTATTAACTGAAGAAACTGACACGATGACTCTGTTCAATACCCACAGCAAATCACTCCTGACAACTGTCAGAGCGGCAGTATTGCTGACTGGAATGGGTATGCTATCGATGACGACAGCGAATAATGCATTCGCTGCGGTCACGCCTGCCAATACGGAAATTGAAAATACTGCAGTGGCATCGTATCAGGTAGCCGGTGTTGATTTTACGAAAGCAGCGTCAGTGAGCTTAACGACTCAGGAAATTAATCCAGGTCCGATTGCTCCGACGCCTGCTGAAATCTCACTTGGCCATTACGACGATACCGGTACTAGCAACGACACCTATTTAACCGATAGCGAATGTTCTGATAGTGCCGGTAACTACACCTCTTTAACTGGCTTTACCGATTTAAGCGGTACGAGTCATAGCTTGCCAGGCAACTACAGCCTGAGTGACGATCAATTTGGTTATAAAGTAGGCGAACCCCTATTTATTTTAGTGACTGAGGGCGACAAAAATATCAACCCTGTTCGTCCCGACCAAATTGTTATTACAATTTCCTCCAGTGATGGTTCTGATACCGAAACCATTCGCCTGACGGAAACAGGTAACAATACTGGAAAATTTGCTGGTGTATTGCCAACGGCTGTTGCGAGCAATACCAGCCAATCGTATAACTGTGTTTTGTCGGTAAAATCTGGCCAAACCGTAGTAGCAACCTATCAGGATGCTGCGGACAGCACGGATATTGTTAGCGACTCAACCCGCTTTGATCCAAGCAGCCGCGTATTCAACGCCGCCACTGGCGCCCCCATTAATGGCGTAAGTATTACGCTTATTGATGTAGCCACCGGTCTACCGGCTGATGGCAAAGTATTCGAAGACGACGGTGTTACTCCATATCCAAGTACCGTTAAAACTGGACCTGCTCCTACCATTAGTGCAAGCGCTGTAACTCCATCATTTGCTGATGGCGCGTTCCGTTTCCCTGTGATTGCTAACGGTGAATATAAATTACAAGTAAGTGGTCCTGCGGATTTTCGCATCCCGTCTGATTTAACAGACGATGAACTAATCAATACTCCAAATGGTCCGTTCGATATTACCGCAATTTCTCGCGGTGAAAGTTTTACCGTGAATAACCGCGTATTCGTAACAGACATTGGTGCCGATCCACTTGATACCAATTTATTACTAAGTAAAACAGCATCTAAAAACGAAGCAGGTGTCGGCGACTTTGTTGAGTTCACTATTCGTCTAAGCAATGGTGAAGTTTTACTCAATGACGCTGAAGTGAAAGATCAATTGCCAGCGGGCTTACGTTATCGCCAAGGCTCTGCACGCATTAATGGTGTGAAAGTCGAAGATCCTAGCATTAGTAGCAAAGGCACATTACTGACATTTACTCTTCCTGAAGTCTCTGCAGAAGCCAGCTTAACGCTAAGCTACGTCACCCAAGTAACGACCTTGGCAAAAGGCAAAGTTACCAATACCGCATGGATTAACGACGACGTCGTCGTGAGTAATCGCGCTAGCGCTCGCGTATCTATTCGAGATGACTTCTACAAAGATAATGCCCGTTTATTTGGCCGAGTATTCCTTGACGACTGTAACGGTAACCAAGAGTCAGCCGATGGCGTTCCTAACATTCGTTTGTTTATGGAAGACGGCACCTATGTCGTGACCGATGAAGCGGGTGAATGGCATATCGAAGATGTAAAACCGGGCACGCACGTAGTCCAAATTGATAAAGCGACCGTTCCTCCATATATGGAACTAATGGAATGTGATCTCCGTGGTTTCCATGCAGGGCGCGACTTCAGCCAATTTGTCGATGTTCAAGGTGGTAGTTTCTGGCGCGTTGATTTCGCATTGAAAATGCTTGAGCCAGACATGGGTGAAGTCACACAACAGTTAAATCATGAGTTAGTGCCTTTAGACATTGCCGCGAACCAAGCAACACCATACAACTCACCGGTTAAGCAAAAAGTACGTTTTACGATTGATGTAAAAGGTACAGGCTTGCCAGTTAACAACGTTATTCAAATGATCGCGTTACCTGACGGTCTTATTTATCAAACCGGAACAACCGATATTGATGGCGTCGCTTCTGCAGACCCCGAAATATCATACGGCACCCTGATTTATCGCTTAGGAGACAAGCCAGAAAGCTGGAGCCATCAAATTCATTTTGATGCAATAGTCACTGACCAAGCTCAGTCTGGCGATCTTGTTACACGTTCGATCACTCGCTTCCAAGCAGAAGGTCAAACACCACAGCAAGTCAAAGCGGCAACTACCACTGCTCTACTAGTATTGCCACCTGCCGATGGTGAGGTAAAACCGGTTAGTCCACCAAAGTTTGCTAACTTCTCGGATGTATTAACCGACGAAGATAAGCAAAACTTACGCTCAGTGATTGAACGTTTGGATGGCCTCGATAATTTGAAAATTCAAATTGTCGGTCATACTGACAGTACCCGTATTTCTAAGCGCAACCAGCATATTTTTGCCGACAACCAAGCCTTATCAGAAGCCCGCGCTAAATCAGTAGCGACCTATTTAGCTGAAGAATTAAAAGTTGCTGGTAGCCAAGTAACAGCACTGGGTAAAGGTGCAACGGTTCCTGTAGCAAGTAACGCCAGTGCTGAAGGCCGTGCGCAAAACCGTCGCGTTGAAGTGAAAGTACTTAATGCTGATGCGGTACTCAGCTTGAAGAGCCAAGGCAGTGATTTACAAGTCGCCGGCGTTCAATCACTTATCCCAGGCTTTACCGGCTTACCCGCTACCGCGGCAGGCAATCCGGCGCAAATGCCATCGGAATTATTGATTCCTGAATTTGATGAGCAATGGTTCGATACCGCAGCAGACGATGCGCAATGGTTATGGCCACCACTAGATCGCAGCCCAGCTATTGGCTCGATAAAAATCGCAATTTCGCACGCGAAAAAGCAACGAGTTGTTTTGACTCTTAACGGTTCTCCGGTGAGCGCTCTTAACTATGACGGCACTACCGCAAGCACAAGTCGTGATTTGATGGTTAGCCAATGGCGCGGCGTCGATATTCAACCGGGTGCTAACCGTTTCGGCGTCACTATTCTTGATAGCAATGGCGACGTCGTCAGTGAATTCGAGAAGACAGTTCACTTTTCACAAGATCCTGCTAAAGCTGAGTTAGTGCTCGATCAAAGTACAGTGATCGCCGATGGCATTAATCCACCATCGATTGCCGTGCGTTTAACCGACAAAGACGGCTTCCCTATTCGCGCTAAAGTTCAGGGCGAAGTAGAAGTTCTAGCGCCATATCAGCTCTATGACGAAGCCCGTCAAATTGAAGCGAATCCGCTCGCAATGATGCAAACGCCGCACTATCAAGTCGGCAACGATGGTATTACTCGAATTCAATTAGCACCGACTTTCCAAGCCGGTGAAGCGGTATTACGTTTCCATCACTCAAATGGCCAAACCGATGAACTGCGCGTGTGGTTAAAACCACAAGATCGTGAGTGGATTTTAGTCGGTTTAGGCGATCTGTCTGTGGGTTATAACGCTGGCGGTGGTGACAACGCCTCAATGAAAGCCGCAGGTATTGATGACAACATTTATAGTGACGGCCGTGTCGCCTTCTTTACTCAAGGTCAGGTATCCGGCGAATGGTTAATCACCGCTGCCTACGACTCAGGCAAGGCCGAAGCCGAACCTTTCGCTCGTGTCATAGAGCCTGATCGTTACTACACCTTATACGGTGACGCCAGCCAGCAACAACTGGATGCTAGCTCTGCACGTAAGCTGTATGTAAGGGTTGAACGTGAGCGTTTCTACACGGTGTTTGGTGATATTAATACCGATCTGAACGTTACTACTCTAGGTCGCTATAACCGTAAATTAACTGGTTTACAGTCGGTATACCAAGGTGATGTTGTTGAATTATCCGGTTTTATCAGCCAAACCAACCAAGGTTTTGTACGTGACGAAATTCAAGGTGACGGCACGTCTGGTCTGTATCGTTTACAGAAGCAGCAATTAGTTCTCAACAGCGAAAACGTCAGTTTAGAAATTCGTGATCGTTATCGTAGCGAAGTCGTGCTTTCAACCCAATTGCTGCAACGCGATGTTGATTACGTTATCGACTATCAAGATGGCACGATTTATTTCAAGAGCCCAATCGCCAGCACCGATGCATCCTTCAATCCACGCTATATCGTGGTTGAATATGAGGTCGACGCCGGTGATAACCTTGGCTATATCAGTGGTGGCCGTGCTGGTGTGAAATTACTAGGCGATACTGTACGCGCTGGTGTTACCGCCATTACGCAAAATCAAACAGGTGATGATCGTAACTTACAAGCGTTAGACGCCACGGTGAAATTAGGTGATACCGAAATTACCGCTGAAATCGCCCAATCGGAAGAAGTTGTAGCAGGTGATGCCACCACAGCTAATGCTCATCGCATTGAGATCGCACATCGTAATGAAGTTATCGAAGCCAAAGCCTATGTGCAAAGCCAAGATAATGGCTTCGGTTTAGAACAAACATCCGACAGCGAAAATGATTACCGCAAAGAAGGTGTTGAGGGTAACTGGTACATAACCGACCGTGATCGCCTGCAAGTATTGGGTTTTCATCACTATGGTTTAAGCACAGAACTAAATAGCTATCAAAGCCAAGTAGACTGGATTCATCGCTTAGATGACGATCAACAATTCTCGTTTGGTGTCATCACAGCGCAAAATGAAAGCACTGACGAAACCATATACACGGACCAATTATCTGCTGGTTTCAGTCGTCGTTTCATGAATAACCGCATGACCTTAAGCTCGCAGTTACTTGGTAATGTATCCGAACGTAGCGACGCTTATGATCGCTTATTGTTGGGTGCCGATTATCGCCTAGACGATGACTACAGTTTATTCGCTGAACACGAAACAGGGTTTGAAAGCGATGCACCTCAACGCTCCGTATTCGGTGTTCGGGCCACACCTTGGGCCGGCGCTCGCGCCGAACAAAGTATCGAACAAGTGGAACAAGACGACAGCTATCGCTTATTTGCGGTATCTGGTTTATCGCAAGAGTTCTTACTGAATGAAGCATGGAGCTTAAGCACTGGTTTCGAACAATCGCAAGATTTAGAAAATAGCGCGCCTGAAGAAATCGGTACATCAGAAAACTTCCATGCCGTATACGTTGGCAGTGCTTATCGCACACCAATTTGGCAGTGGAATAACCGTGTCGAATATCGCAACGGTAATATCAATGATAAGTGGGTAGCTCGTACTAGCTTGTATCACCCACTAAGCGATGCACTGGCCACCGGTGGTAGCGTTAATTGGTTCCACGAAAATGGTGATGACACCTACTCCAACCAATTAGATGCGCGCTTTGATTTAGCACTACGCCCACGTAAAGATCCTTTTGCCTTATTGTGGCAAACGCGTTGGGTACAAGAAGCTTACGGTGGTAGCGGCATTCCTGATCGCACACGTAAATTAATTAATAATATCCATGCAAACTGGTTGATTACTGAACGTGATCAGTTGGCAGGACAATACGGTATTAAGCGTGTGTTGGATCAATATGGCAGCGGTAATTACGCCTCGACTACAGACTTTATGGCAACAGAATGGCGCCACCACCTGACCGAACGTTGGGATGTCGGAGCTCATGGTCGCCGTTTACATGGCTACGAAGCAGGTCAAGTTAATCATGGTGCCGGTGTATCGGTTGGTTATATTCCAAAAACCAACGTCTGGGTTGGCTTGGGTTATAACTTTACCGGCTTTATCGATAGTGATTTCTCTGCGGCGAACTTCACCGCCAAAGGTGTTTACCTGAAACTCCGCTTCAAAGCCGACCAAGAATCGTTGGCTACGATGCGAGCCGCTTTCCAATAAACCTAACTTAGAGGGGCATCTCAGCCGAGATGCTCCCTCTTTGGCCTCATCACCCCGTTCCATCCTTGCTGCCTTGCTGTACTCTATAGCACTGATTTTATTGCGCTCTCGTTAGATAAAGGACACAGCATGACCTCGCGTGACCAACTTGTTGGCGACAACGGCCAGCCTGCCTACGGCATATTCCCTCGGGGTGTTGGTGATATCAATTTTATGGATTTCGATCTGCGTAACAGTATGGATCGTAAAATTGGACAATCAGCCAAACGTCGTCGCTTTAATCAATTTGAATTTATTGGAATTACCAGTCCAAGTTTGATTGTTGGTATCGCGATTGTTGACTTGAAACTGGTCAGTAATGCGTTCGTTTATCTATTTAATCCTGAGACCAAAGCCTACAAAGAATACAGTTTTCTCCAACCATTAAGTCGTGGCACCCGCTTTGGTACGCGCCCGAATAAAGATACGGTGACCTTTGTTAAAGGCCGCAATCGCGTCACCATACGTGCAACCCAACGTCCCGGTATTCGCCAAGTACGTGTATCGCTAAAAGATGGCACGCAAATACGCGCCAGCATAGATGAAAGTACTAACTATCACCCTCTTGCACTGTGCACTCGCACCGGCTATGAGGGGTGGACCTATACCCAAAAGGTGTGTGCGCGCGTATGTCATGGTTCCGTCGTGTGGGCGGGTAATACTTATAATCTAGAAAAAATAGGGGCGATGGCCAGCGTCGACTGGACCGGTGGTTTTATGCGTCGCGAAACAGTATGGAATTGGGGTAGCCTCTCTTGCCGCTTAGCCGATGGCCGACGCTTAGGCTTTAATTTAGCCGCAGGGGTCAACGAAACTGGATTTACGGAAAATGCCCTCTGGCTTGATGACCAACTCATAAAAATCAATCAGGTAGACTTCCGCTTTGATCGTTACCAAAGCGATCATGCTTGGGGCATGCATTCAGATGATGGCAAAATCCAACTATTCTTCGAACCTCGTGGGCAACGCTGCGAAAAAATTAATGCTCTCATTATTAAGTCTAACTTCACACAGCACTTTGGACAGTTTTACGGTGACATCGTATTAGAAAATGAAGTCATTCATTTAGATGGCCAATGGGGCTTTGCCGAAGACCACTACGCTAAGTGGTAACTACTTATAGATATTTCCGAGTCGTTCTCACCAATAAAAAGGCCGGTATTTATATGCATAAATACCGGCCTTTTTCATTCAACTAAGATTGTTATTCAACACGCTGATCAATACTGAGATTTAACAAATCTGTACCACGAGTAGCAACTGGCGAAATCTGCGTTTGCCAATCACCTGGCTGAGCTATCGGTTGATTAGTGCGAGAAACTCGCGCAATAACCGTTACCTCAGCAAAATTACTCAATTGTAAGCCCGCAGCCATCGCCTGAGCATCGCTAAGGGTGATGACCTGAGGTAAGTCTGCCACCGTTAAACGCTGCACAGCCAGAGGCATTGGTGGGCCGCTAACAGCTTTGGCCAAAACAAATACACTATCGGTACTATTTAGCTCTGCTTTAGCTGCATCCGAGAGCGCAACAAACACTTGAATTTGCGCACGCTCCATCCAACTTAAATCAATTTCTTCCCCCTGCTCGGCGGCAAGACTAGCAGCTCGTTCAATGCCTTGGCCCAACGACTGCGATTCTGGCCCTTCCGGCATGCCAAGATAAAGCCCCTTCCAATGATCAACCGCAGCACTGTAATGGCCTAACTCAAAGGCTAAAATGCCAGCAATCCCCATCGTTTGACGTTGATTAGGCGCCAACTCTAACGCTCGCTTAACTAAGCCGTAGGTTTCTTCATCAGCGACTTGATCGTTAGCGAAAAAACGCGCCTGTGCCAGTAATGTCATGGTCGCCGCTCTATCTTGTGCGGCTTCCGCAGGCAATGCCGCTAGAATATCTGCAAACACATCCGCCGCTTGGCTGAAATCACCTTGAGCATTTAATAACCGACCAAGTAAATAATTCCACTCGATCTCTTCAGGGTCGTGCTTAGCAGCAGCGGTTAAACGCTCAATCAACTCTTCACGTTCTTTATCCGATAGCTCTACCGAACTGGCTTTATCCAGCAACGCGGTCGCCGCGATAGCGTTAGCCGCACCCCACTGTTGATACAAAAGCACGGTAGCACCAACCGCAACCGCAACCACAGCAACCAGAAAACCCGCTCGCAGTGCTTTGCTCGGTGTCTTGGAATAGCTCTGCGCCTGATTAGCATTCGCCAGCAACTCCCGGTCTAGCTCTAAACGCAGCGCTGCTTTTTCGTCTTCAGTGATTTCCATAGCGTCAATATCGGCGCTACGCGTTTGATATAAGCGCAGATTCTCACTTTGCTGAAGAGACGCAGAATCACCATCTAAATCAGCATCATCACTTTTTAATAATGGCTGTAATAAAATGACGAACAACACGGCCGTCAGTAACAATAACAATGCCCAAATCATGACTGGTCGGCCTTATTTGTTGATTCGCTTTTTAAATATTCATTTTTTAATGCTTCGATACGCGCTTTCTCATCATCGCTAAGATCCGCCACGGGTTTCTTCTGCGCGCGACGAATGCCGATAATTAATAGTAAACCGAGCAAGAAGGCGACACCCGGCCCACCCCATAAAAATAAAGTATTCCAACGAAATGGCGGGTTGTAACGAACGAAATCACCATAACGAGCAACAAGATAATCAACAATCTGATCATCCGTTTGCCCATCTTGCATTAAGGTATATACCTTTTCGCGCAGATCGGCGGCTACAGGCGCACTTGAATCAGCGAGGTTTTGATTCTGACATTTAGGACAACGTAGGTCTTCGGCTAATGATTCAAAGCGTTGCGCTTTTTCAGGATCATCAAACGGATATTTCTGGCCATCAACAACAGCAAGCGTCGGCAAGCTCAGTAATGCCAATACCACTAAGGCTAAATAATTGCGCATTATTCCATCGCCTCAAATTGAAGTTTCAATGTCTGCCAAACCTTAGGATTTAAATCACCGATATGTTTAGCGCGAATAATACCCTTAGAATCCACTAAGAAAGTTTCTGGTGCACCGTATACACCCAGCTCCAAACCCAGCTGACCATTCGGATCAGACAAATTCCATATGTACGGATTACCAAACGACATTAACCAATCTTTTGCCTTCTCGTCATTGTCTTTGTAATTGATTCCGAAAATACGTACGCCTTGACTGGCCAACTCATTTAAAAATGTGTGCTCTTGCTTACACGTAGGGCACCAAGTAGCCCACACATTAACCAGTGCAGGTGCGCCAACGATGTCCGCTTTTGTCACTGCTCGGCTGTCTTCCAAAACCGTTAATGAAAATTCAGGAAAAGGATGATCGATTAATGGCGATGGCAAACTGGTTTTATCTTCTTGACCTAAGCCAATCCAAAACACCACCGCCATGAGTACGAAAATACCAAGAGGAATAAAAAGCAAACTACGATTCATGCGTTTACTCCCCCCAGTTCAGCACCTTTTGCTGCCGTTACTTTTTTATCAGCGCGACGACGATAGCGTTTATCCAACATGGCTAAGAAACCACCACACGCCATAAAAATAGCACCCAGCCATACCCAGCGCATAAATGGCTTAACCTGCAAACGCATCCCCCAAGCACCGTTGTCTAACGGTTCGCCCATAGATACGTATAAATCACGGAACAAAGAGACATCAATAGCCGCCTCTGTCATCACCGAACCACGAGCGGTATAGCGACGCTTTTCCGCCATCAAAGTGCTAATTAACTTGTCATCTTCATACACATTAAAGCGCACGGCATCAGAGGTATAGTTTGGCCCCGTGATGTGTCCGCCCTGAGCAAATTCAAAGACATAATCACCTAAGGTTTCACGTTCACCAGGAGCAATCCTTACCGATTTTTCAGTACTGTAGTTAGCCACCATAGTGACCCCCACAATCGTCACCGCCACACCTAAGTGCGCTAGAATCATGCCAAGATAACTCATTCCTAAATTAGGAATTCGAGTAATTTGTCCGCGTGATTTTTTCCACACATCAATAAAGGTGGCTAGCGTGAGCCAAATACTGACGCTTAAACCAAGCACCACCATACCTTTCAATTCACCGCTGATAATCATTGGCGTAATAATGGCAAAAACAATCGCTGCTATCGCCGCAGGCCAAAGCATAGTGCCGATACGACCAAGCGAATCGACTTTCCAGCGAGACATAGCACCTGCACCCACCACAACCGCAAGACCTACGCTAAGTGGAACAAACATAGTATTAAACCAAGCGGCACCCACAGACAATTTGCCGAGTCCCATAAAATCGTACACAAGCGGATATAGTGTTCCGATTAAAATAGCTAAAGCGATGACCACTAACAGCAAGTTATTTAGCAGTAAAAACATCTCGCGCGATACCAGCTCGAAACGTCCCGATGAGGCTACGGTCGGTGCTTTTATCGCGTATAAAAGTAAGGATCCACCGACACAGATACCGAGCAATGCGAGAATAAAAATACCGCGCTCAGGATCAGAAGCGAACGCATGCACGGAAGTTAATACCCCAGAACGAACCAAGAAGGTGCCGAGTAAACTTAACGAAAAAGCAAAGATCGCCAGCAACACAGTCCAGCTTTTAAATAAACCGCGTTTTTCCGTTACCGCTAAGGAATGCAGTAACGCAGTTGCAACCAGCCAAGGCATTAATGATGCATTTTCTACCGGATCCCAGAACCACCAGCCACCCCAGCCAAGTTCGTAATACGCCCACCAGCTACCCAATGCGATGCCGACAGTTAGGAAGATCCACGCAGCGGTTGTCCACGGACGCGACCAACGCGCCCAAGCGGCATCCAAACGACCACTCATTAACGCTGCGATAGCAAAAGCAAAAGCCACTGATAAGCCAACGTAACCCATGTACAAAGTAGGCGGATGCACAATCAAACCGAAATCTTGTAGCAAGGGATTAAGATCGCCGCCTTCGGCTGGAGCTGACGGCAAATGACGACTGAATGGATTTGAGGTTTCAAGGGTGAACAAAATAAAGCCCACCGACACCATGCCCATTACCGCAAGTACTCGAGCAATCATATCGATAGGTAACGACTTACTTAACCAAGCAACCGCCAAGCTCCACAAGCCAAGCATAGTTACCCATAGCAGCAAAGAGCCTTCATGAGCGCCCCATACCGCGCTGATTTTAAAGGGTGTTGGTAACGCGGTATTGCTATTGGCAGCGACATACGCCACCGAGAAATCATCAACAACAAAGCAATACGCTAAAGAAAATAGCGATATCAATAAAAATAGCGCTTGGCCTGTCGCCAAAGGGCGGGCATACGCCATTAGCCAAGGCGCTCCACGATTTACGCCTACCAATGGAATGACCACTTGAAAAGCGGCGCAGACAAAAGCAAATATTAACGCTAGTTGGCCAAATTCGGGCACCATACTGTACAGCTCTGTCATGTTATTAATCCCTTGCCGCTTCCAGTGCTTGTTTACCATCAAGGTGCGCTTTTTCAAGCGCGTCTTTTACTTCTGGCGGCATATAATTTTCATCGTGTTTTGCTAAAACCTCAGAGGCAATAAAAACGCCATCTGTATTTAATTTACCCAGTGCGACAATGCCCTGACCTTCGCGGAATAAATCTGGCAGGATGCCGTCATAGGTGATGGTCACTTCGGATGCACCATCCGTGACCACAAAGCTGGCGCTTAAACCGTCACGCACTACACTGCCGACTTCTACTAAGCCACCAGCACGGATAGTACGACCCGGTTCAACTTCACCATTGGCAATTTGCGTTGGCGTCATAAACAGATTGATATTCTGCGTAAGCGAGTACATTAGTAAGCCAACCGCAGAGCCTACGGCGATGACTAAAAATACAATTAACGTAAGACGTTTTTTACGCTGAGGGTGCATTGTGCTTCTCCCGACGCAAGCGCTGTGCTTGCTCTTTCATTAAACGACGACGGCGCAGAATGGGCTGCACCACGTTGACCGCAATAATCACGGCTGTGATTCCATAAGACAACCAGATGTAGAGTCCGTGTTTTCCCATGGCGATAAATTCTGCAAAACTATTAAATTCCATAACGCGAGTCCTATTCCTGACCACTTAATAGCTGTTTTACCCAGCTACGTTTGCGTTCATGCAACAAGATTTCGTTGCGCGTATTCAGTATTACCAGCAAGGCAAAAAACACGTAGCTGGTAACGATCATAATCAACAAAGGGACCAGCATATCGGGGTCCATTGACGGCTTTTCGGTGAGCTTAAGCGTCGCTGGCTGGTGCAAGGTATTCCACCATTCAACTGAGTATTTAATGATCGGAATATTCACTAATCCCACCAACGAGAGAATGGCACCTGCTTTGTAAGATGCGTCTTCAGACTCCATGGCTCGCTGCAAAGCAATAACCCCGAAGTACAAAAACAACAGCATTAACATTGACGTTAGGCGTGCATCCCAAACCCACCAGGTTCCCCAAGTCGGTTTACCCCAAATGGCACCCGTCAGTAAGGCAATTAGACAGAATGAAGCACCGATAGGCGCAATCACTTTTGCCACCCACGCTGCCATTTTCATGCGCCAAATAAGATACACAGCACCCGCAACCGCCATCATCATAAAGGCACTCTGCGCTAAAATGGCCGCCGGAACATGAATATAAATAATACGGAAACTATTACCTTGTAGGTAATCTGCCGGAGCATAAGCCAAACCGAGAACCAAACCGACCACAGTGCCGATGATAGAAATTGCGGCCAACCAAGGAATCCAAGGCGTAGTCAGCTCGTAGAACCATTTCGGTGAACCCATTCGATGATAAAGCTGTGTCAGCCATTGCCACATAACAAAATTACCGCGATAAATTTAATTTGAGTGCCGCTGCTGCAGCAAACGGTGTGAACGCCAGTGCCAACGCGAACATCGCACCGAGCATGGCTATTTGACCATTGTACGGCATGCCGATACCGGCGTGATAAACCGCACTGGCCGCAAAAATCAAAACCGGAATATACAGGGGTAAAATTAATAAGGTGAGTAACAATCCACCGCTACGCACACTCGCAGTCAGGGCTGCCCCAACAGCCCCCAATAGACTCAAAATGGGAGTGCCGACCGCCAAACTTAAAATCAAGGCGCCGTAGGCATCATTTGGCAGCGCCAACATCAAGCCTAAGACAGGAGACATAAGCGTTAACGGCAAACCACTAATACACCAATGAACTAAGGCTTTACCTAAAGCCATGCCGTAAAGAGACTCGCCCGAGGCCAACCATTGTTCCAACGAGCCATCTTCCACATCGGCACGAAACAATGCATCGAGGGAAAGTAGGGTCGCCAATAACGCCGCTACCCAAATGACGCCCCCTGCGATTTTAGCCAAAAACGACGGATCAGGATCAACCGCTAGCGGAAATAAAGCCGCCACCATCAGAAAAAACATCAGTGGATTCGCCCACTCGCCAGGGTTACGTGCCGCTAGCAACAAATCACGCTTAACCGTCGCACCAATCAAACTCATGAATGCACGCTCCCAAGCTCTAACTGGCGTAAAGAATGGATGCCTTGAAGAGCATGATGACTGGTGATAATAACCGCACCACCTCCGGTAACATGCCGTTCAAGTTGCTGTTCTAACCATGTAACGCCGTAATGATCGAGTGCGGTAAAAGGTTCATCTAAAATCCACAAGGGCGCTGGGCAAACACATAGTCGCGCCAAAGCAACGCGCCTTTGTTGTCCAGCAGAGAGCTGCTGGCAGGCAGTTTCTTCATACCCAGCCAAAGAAACTTCTTCTAACGCCTGCCACAGAAGATCATCGGCCACATTCCATTGGCTCGTTAACCAACGTAAATTCTCAATCGGGGTTAGCGCGCGTTTAACTGCCGACAAATGCCCCATGTATAAACGCTGATGGGCATAATGGGCATACACTTGCTGAAGCGGCTCTCCGGCCCAGAGAACCTCACCGTCAAAATCTTGATTCAATCCCGCTAACAAGCGCAGTAAGGTTGTTTTACCTGCGCCATTTGGCCCGACTAACTGCAATAAATCACCATTAGCCACATGCACCGATAACTGCTCGAATAGCAGGCGATCATCGCGCTCGCAGGTCAATGAAGTAGCTGTTAACTCTATCTGACTGGCTCGTTTTGGGGCCGTCATCGGAACCTCTTAATAGTGATTTATCGCTACTGGTATCCCAGCGCGGCCGCATTATAACCAAAAACAGGCTGACGAACCTGAGCTCAGGCAACTATGATGGGTAAAGATGCGTCAATGGCCGCCGATATCTTACGTATGAAAACCGATTCTATTCCATTATTCACCACGAAAACGCTCGCTTCAGCGCGTGTTAGTAGCGCCCCTGCGAGTGTTGAATCCTCGGTTCAAGCTGCCACAAGCAGCCAGAACAACAGCCAACCGGCGCAAGCCGAAGCTAAAGTCATCGCCAGTAAGTTACAGCCCCAACCGGAAAATAGCGCCAACTCAAAAACTTCCACCAAACCCGAATGGCAATTGACCTTAGAAATCGATGGTAAAACGCTAAAGGTAAATAGTCGGTTGCCCCTCCCTATCGACAGTCAGGTAACAGTCACTGTAAGCCAAGATGCTAATGGCAAACCACAACTCAATGTCGACGCTATCGAACTCGCATCGACAAAACCCGTGGTGGCAAGCAAAACATCAGAAACCGTGGCCAACAGCGCGGAAGCGCGCCCAGCATCAAACCCCACGGCCAATTTATTACAGATACTTAAAGGCGCAGTAAGTAGTACGCCTCAGGCACCCAGTGCGATTGTCAGCCAATGGCTAGCCAGCCGTTTACCTGCGACAACCCAAGCGCAGGTAATCCCTGCAGCACTGAAAATGATAAAGTCTAGCGTGAACCCATCGAATAATCCTACAACCAGTTCAGCAGCAAACACTAACTCAATACCCAGCGCTAGCAGTGCCGTCAATGCCTTACTAGCGCAACAGCTGCCAGACAGCGTACGCCAAAGCCTGAGCCAATTTATCGCTGCGCAACCTGAGCGGCCCGCCCTAAACCAAGGCAGCCAAGTAGAAAGTGCAGTACGCAACTCGCCACAACAGTACGAACGGCAACTATTACAGCACGTCGTGCAAAAGCTACTGCCCAATGCCGAATTACCATCTGCTATAAAAAACAGTTCGCCATCGTCGATATTTCAACAACTATGGCGTAACGCCCCTTCTAGACCACTGACGAATTCAGACGCTTCAACCGCTACAACGACCCGTACTGCGAGTGCTGCGCCAAATAGCATGAACATGGAAAAAAGCACCAACGGCTTAAGTTTACGTGAAGGTTTAAAACAAATATTCAGTCCGACAAGCGTGGACAATGGCACTCTAGGGGGCAATAAGCAGCTGCGCACACTCAGCAACGCGATTGCTGTTTTGTTAAACAAAGGTCAGGCAAACGACGGTGCTAAGAGCGCCACGCCAACAACCTCTAGCGTCCTTGCCACAGAAAGCGCGGCAAAATCACAGATTAACGCAGGGCATACTCCGCTTAGCGATGATCAAGCATTGGCTAAATTACTCACACACAACCTCAAAGGCGCATTAGCCAAAGCATTTGTCGACTGGCAAGGACAACTAAGCGGTAATCGCGGAGTTGCCACCAGCCATTTACCCTTATCGTTTAGCGCTGCAGCCGATGATGTACCCGATGCCTTTCGCTTGCTGCAATCGACGTTAGCGCAACACGAAGTGGAGCAATTTCGCACGGTGCAATCCAGTAGTGAGCAATTGCAAACCTCTCTAGCCTTGCTATACCGCGATGGTAATCAACTGCGCGATATACCTATGCACATGCAGCGCGAAGACGGGGGCCAAGGCAATAAAGACAATGAAGTAAAACGCCAAAGCCGTTGGCGCATAAAACTGCACTTCAATCTGACAGAACTAGGGCCATTGGATGTCGATCTTGATTTACGTATGCCTACCATGTCGGCCACCTTTTGGTCGCAACAACCGGAGACTTTAGCCCGTATTAACCAAGCTATTGCCCCGTTGCGAAAGCGCCTTACGGAGCTCGGTGTTAGCGTCGAAACCTTGCAAGCGAAGCACGGCCAACTGCCACCACAAGAACACGGCAACATTCAACATTCACTCGTGGATATTCACACATGAGCCTGCCGGATAGCCTGTTTGAAAGCACCGAAGCCATTGCCATTAGTTATGACGGCTTAACCGCGCCCAAAATTAGCGCCAAAGGCGAAGATGACCTTGCCCAAGCCATTATTCAGCTCGCCCTGACGCACAAAGTACCTGTGTATGAAAACGCTGAATTAGTCAGCTGGCTTAGCCAGCTCGATCTAGGTGACGAGATACCGCGACAGCTGTATCAAGTCATCGCCGAGATATTAGCCTTTGTTTATCACTTAGAGGGCAGAACGCCCGACAATAACTAGAGAAGCTGCCACCAATTAATTAGGCAGCTCCACAATACAATCAGTCGCCAGAAACGGTTCCGCCTGCAACTGGTATATCTTGCGTGGTTGATCGGCATAACCATTCATACGCCAATGAGCACACCGTATATTGTCGACAATAGCAATATCACCGGGTTGCCAACGAACTAACCGAGAATTTTCGAACGTTGCGTTAATGAGTTCATCCATTAGTGCGAACTTATTCGAAATCGGATTGCCGTTGTGCTGTGTAAGCTTGGCTCTTCACCGTTTCTAGTGGTCGAGGCGTAAATCCAGCTTCCCCAGTCGTAAATAAATCATATTCTTGTAACGCTCTTTATTTCGGTATCCATGTGATATTCGAGCGAGATTTTTAATTGTTTTATTTATGGCTTCTGCTTTTGCATTCGACGTGCCTGTCGTCATTGCCACCATAATTCCTCTGAGGTTCTTTTTAATTGTTTCTGCGGCAGTTATCAGAGGGCGTAATGCACTTTCTTTGACCAATCTAAACCAATGTTTCCAACTGGTTATCGTTCTAGGCTCATGACCATGCCATATATCTCTAGCTTTCTCCTTGAGGGTCCATGCTATGGCAGTGTCTTGCATAATATCTCGTTGGTATTCTATTTCAGGCTGTAAGTGTTCAGGTAAATGACGTCCATTTCTAAGCCACACATAACGGTTTCTGTGAATATTTAAACGTTCTAAATTAGGCAATTTCTTCACGTCCGATTTTCGAATTTCTTCAACCGCTTTAATCAAGATCTTGGCGACATGAAAGTGATCAATGGAAATCATTTTTTTAGCTCTAAGTCCAAAAAATTCATTTGCCGCCTTTATGTAAGCAGCGCTCATATCCATCGAAAGTACTCGCGTTTTTGAAAGGCATTGGATCGGCAAACTCCGTAAACACTCGAGTAAACTATCACTACTTCTACCATCTGATATCGCAAGAACTTGGTTCTTATGATTACTCAAGATCGTGATATAGTGATGTCCCTTGCCAATACTCGTTTCGTCGACATGTAGGTTGAAGCAGTTTACTTCCCAACGTCGACTCAAGCCCCGTGATATACCTCTTTGTATGACTCTATCTATGCACGACCAACTCAATCTTAGATGCCTACTGACGGCAGAAATCGTGTTCTCTTTCGCTAGATATAGAACGCGCTCCTCAAAGAGTTTGGAATAGTGAGAGCTTTGGTCAGCCCATGGAACTTGCAGAGTCTGAACGCTATGTTCGGAGCACTCAATGCGCGGAACATCTGCAGTAATAATCGTCTTGAATTGGCAAGTATCTAAATGACGCCAAGAGCGCCGCCTAAAATCATAAATACGAGCGTGTTTATTACAGATAGGACAACTAATAACTGAAGATTGGTCAAACTTTACCGTGACGGAAACTTGTTCGCTACGTTCATCTAAGTCGACAGAGGTGGTATGCCAAGGAGCCGTTAAACCAAGGATTTGGTCATATAACGAAAGCTGATCCATGTCTATTAATCCTAAAAGGAAACAGATCAGATCTTACCTTTATCACCAAGATCGGTGAAGAGCCATAAATAACCAGTACACCTTTACAAATGGAGGTCACGGATGGCCAAGAGCAAATTCCTCACTGATATACGTCAGTTTATGCGCTTAAATGGGTACAGTATTCGTACTGAAAACACCTACATCTATTGGATTCGTTTTTATATCCGCTTTCATAGGTTACGACACCCAACGGAGTTAGGTGCCGAACATGTGGTTATGTTCTTAAGCTTCCTTTCTAATAAACGTGATGTCTCGATCAACACTCAGAAGGTTGCGTTAAATTCACTGGCTTTTCTGTACAACAAGTATCTTAATCAGCCGCTTGGGGATCTGGGTTTTACATATGCAACTAAGCCCCAGCGTTTACCTACGGTCATTTCGTCAAATGACGTTGGTAAAATTCTTAATTGCATGAATCCTCGTGATCGGCTGATATTTTCGCTTCTGTTTGGATCAGGGCTGCGTATTTCTGAATGTATGAGATTGAGGTTAAAAGATTTAGATTTTGAACATGGCTCGCTCTCTGTTCACGACGGCAAAGGGAACAAGGATCGTACAACGATTCTTCCAGTAAGCCTTAAACCTCTTTGTGATGAATTTGTACAAAGTGCGATTAAGATTCAGCAAAAAGATAATACGGAGGGAGTTGGCCCTTCTATGCCAAGGGCGTTAGGGAGAAAGTATACTCATGCTTATCGGCAGCCTGCATGGATGTTTTTATTTCCTTCAGCCACGCTATGTCGCCATCCTCTTTCTGGGATTCTATGCCGACATCATTTGGACGCTTCCGTTGCGCGCAAGGCGCTAAGCAAAGCCGTTGCCAGCAGTGGTATTCTGACGAAACGGATTACATGCCACACATTTAGGCACAGTTTTGCGACAGAGTTATTGAGAAACGGCAGAGATATTCGAACAGTTCAGGAGTTGTTAGGCCATAGTGATGTTGCCACAACACAAATTTACACTCACGTATTGGGGCAGCATTTTGCGGGCACAACCAGTCCATTAGATTATTTGCAGTAATAAACACCCACAAAAAAGCCCGCGATCTTTGCAGATAGCGGGCTTTTTAAAACGCTAATTAACTTACCAGCCGGTGAGTTCTTTTAGTGTTTTACCAATGTCTGCAAGGCTCTTACAAGTTGCAACACCGGCATCGTTCAACGCGGCAAACTTCTCGTCTGCTGTGCCTTTACCGCCAGAGATAATCGCACCGGCATGGCCCATACGCTTACCCGGAGGTGCTGTTACACCAGCAATGTAAGAGACAACCGGTTTAGTAACATTAGCTTTAATGTACGCTGCGGCTTCTTCTTCTGCAGTACCACCAATTTCACCGATCATAACAATGGCTTCGGTTTTTGGATCTTCTTGGAATAACTTCAAAATATCGATGAAGTTACTACCAGGAATTGGGTCACCACCAATACCAACACAGGTTGATTGGCCAAAGCCGTAATCCGTGGTTTGTTTAACCGCTTCGTACGTTAATGTACCAGAGCGAGAAACAATACCGACCTTACCCGGCAGATGAATGTGGCCCGGCATAATGCCGATTTTACATTCGCCTGGAGTGATAACACCTGGGCAGTTTGGTCCGATTAGGCGCACGCCTAATTCGTCGCATTTAACTTTTGCATCCAGCATGTCCAAAGTAGGAATACCTTCGGTAATACATACAATCAATTTGATGCCGCCGTTGGCTGCTTCAAGGATTGAGTCTTTACAGAATGCAGCCGGTACATAAATAACAGAAGCTTCTGCGCCGGTAGCCGCAACGGCATCCGCTACTGTATTAAATACTGGCAAACCTAAATGCGTTTGACCGCCTTTACCTGGGGTAACGCCGCCAACCATTTTCGTACCGTAGGCAATGGCTTGTTCAGAGTGGAATGTACCCTGTGAACCAGTGAAGCCTTGGCAAATAACCTTGGTATCTTTATTAATTAAAATACTCATTATTTGCCCTCCGCAGCTTTAACTGCTTGTTCTGCTGCATCCGCTAAGCTGGTTGCTGCAATAATATTTAGTCCGCTGTCGGCCAGTACTTTAGAGCCTAACTCAGCATTATTACCTTCCAGTCGTACAACAACTGGGACCTTAACACCGACTTCTTTTACGGCACCGATTACGCCTTCGGCGATCATGTCGCAGCGTACGATACCGCCGAAGATATTAATCAATACAGCTTTTACGTTTTCATCAGATAGAATAATTTTAAACGCTTCTACAACGCGTTCTTTGGTAGCACCGCCGCCTACGTCGAGGAAGTTAGCGGGCTTGCCACCATGCAGCTTTACAATGTCCATGGTGCCCATGGCTAGGCCTGCGCCGTTAACCATACAGCCGATATTGCCATCGAGTGCTACGTAGTTTAATTCGAATTTCGCTGCGTGTGCTTCGCGCTCGTCTTCTTGCGAAGGATCATGCATTTCTTGCAGATCTTTATGGCGATAAACAGCGTTGCTGTCGATATTCAATTTGGCATCTAGGCAATGTAGATCGCCTGCTGTGGTAACAACCAGCGGGTTAATTTCTAACAATGCTAAATCTTTTTCGTGGAACAGCTTCGATAAGCCTAAAAAGATCTTAACGAATTGGCTAACTTGTTTGCCTTCAAGACCAAGTTTGAAGGCTAATTCACGACCTTGATAAGGCTGTGCACCAACCAGTGGATCGATTTCTGCTTTTAGAATTTTTTCTGGCGTTTCGTGTGCAACTTTTTCAATTTCAACACCGCCTTCTGTCGACGCCATGAAAACAACGCGACGACTTGAACGGTCAACGACAGCGCCCAAGTATAATTCTTGTGCAATATCCGTGAGCGATTCAACCAGAATACGACTTACCGGCTGGCCTTTTTCGTCAGTCTGATAAGTTACTAGGTTTTTTCCCAACCACTTATTAGCAAACTCTGCGATTTCCTCTTTTGAGGAAACGAGCTTTACACCGCCCGCTTTACCGCGGCCACCGGCGTGTACTTGAGCTTTAACAACCCAACGGTCACCACCAATTTTGTCGGCGGCTGCAGCAGCTTCTTCGGCAGTTTTGGCTGCATAACCAGTCGAAACTGGTAGGCCATACTGAGCGAAAAGCTGTTTACCCTGATATTCGTGAAGGTTCATCGCTTTTATCCTGTTGTTCAATTAATGCTGGTGTATATACAGCCATAAAACAAAGGCCCGGTAAACCGGGCCTTAGTATTATTTCTTCGTGCGGCGATTCGCTTTATGGATAGCTTGGTTATTCACAGCGAGCGCTGCTTCATGAACCGCTTCAGACACGGTTGGATGTGAGAACACCATCATACCAATGTCTTCTGCACTGGAGCCGAACTCCATCGCAATCACCATTTGCTGGCATAGATCACCAGCATTTGGCCCAATCACGCTAGCACCCAAAATACGGTCGGTTTCTGCATCAGCAATGATTTTAACGAAACCATCGGTATCTGCAGAGGCCATAGCACGACCATTTGCAGCAAATGGGAACATGCCTACATTGTATTTTTCACCGGCTGCTTTTAGTTGATCTTCGGTTTTACCAACCCAAGCAATTTCTGGGTGAGTATAGATAACAGAAGGAATTACGTCGTAGTTCAATTGCGCTTTATGGCCAGCAATACGCTCAGCAACCATCACACCTTCTTCAGACGCTTTGTGCGCCAACATTGGACCACGAACAACGTCACCTACAGCCCACACGCCTGGAGCGTCGGTTGAGCAGGTTTCATCAACGTGGATAAAGCCACGTTCGTCCATATTAACGCCTGAATCACCGGCCAATAAACCTTCGGTAAATGGACGACGACCTACAGCAACAATTAATTTATCGAATTCTTCTGACTTCTCGCCTTCGGAATCTTGGAAAGTAACGACAACGCTATTTTCTTTCAACTCAGTACCGGTTACACGCGCACTAACACGGATATCCATACCTTGCTTGGTAAATAGCTTTTGCGCTTCTTTGGCTACGGTTTGATCAACTAAGTGTAGGAAGTTATCTTGTGCTTCTAGCACAACAACTTCAGAACCTAAACGGCCCCATACGCTGCCTAATTCCAAACCAATAACACCAGCACCAATAACGCCTAAACGCTTAGGCACTTCGGTAAATTCCAACGCACCCGTCGAATCAACAACAATATTGCCCGACAAAGGCGCCGGTGGAATATTTACCGGAACAGACCCAGTAGCAATAATTACGTTGCTTGCTTCGATTATTTCAGTCGTACCTGCGTGATCGGTAAATTCAACTTTTTTACCGGCTAGCAGTTTGCCTTTACCTTCTAATGGAGTAACACCATTAGCTTTAAATAAGGTAGCAACGCCCATGGTCAGATTTTTTACAATCTGCTCTTTGCGCTTAAGCATCACGCCGATGTCCATCGACACTTCACCAACAGCAATACCGTGAAGACCAAATTTTTCTTTGGCTTCTTCGTATTTATGCGAGCTATCGAGTAATGCTTTTGAAGGAATACAGCCCACGTTTAAGCAGGTACCGCCAAACACAGGCTTATTTTCTTTATTCAACCATTTATCGATACAGGCTGTGCTTAAACCTAATTGTGCACAGCGGATAGCCGCAACGTAACCAGCTGGCCCGCCACCGATCACTACGACATCAAACTTCTTGCTCATGTGTAATTCCTTAACCTAACTGTTGAAATACCCGTTGCTTAAATGTCTAGCAATAAACGAGCTGGGTCTTCCAGAAGGTCTTTAATGGTAACCAAAAATTGAACTGCTTCCTTGCCATCGATCATGCGGTGATCATATGACAGCGCCAAATACATCATAGGTAGAATAACTACCTGACCGTTAACGGCCATTGGGCGTTCTTGGATCTTGTGCATTCCCATAATCGCCGTTTGTGGCGGATTTAGGATTGGCGTAGACATTAATGAACCGAAAGTACCACCATTAGAAATGGTGAATGTACCACCTTGCATTTCATCAATACCCAACTTGCCATCGCGAGCACGTAAGCCGAAATCTGCAATCGTACTTTCAACTTCAGCTAATCCCATGCCATCGGTGTCGCGCAAAATAGGCACAACTAAACCACGTTCAGTTGATACCGCAACGCCAATATCCTGATAGCCGTGATATACCATATCATTGCCGTCAATAGACGCATTGACCGCAGGGAAGCGCTTCAATGCCTCGGTGGCCGCTTTCACAAAGAAAGACATAAAGCCAAGCTTAACGCCGTGCTTCTTCTCAAACTGGTCTTTGTACTTTTTACGCAGCTCCATGACTGGCGCCATATTCACTTCGTTGTACGTTGTCAGCATGGCTGCTGTTTGTTGCGCTTCGACTAAACGACGAGCAATCGTTGCACGCAAACGAGTCATTGGTACGCGTTTTTCAATTCGCTCACCATCGGAGACAAAAGCAGGGGCTGCTGGTGTTTCTTTCTTCGGCGCAGGGGCAGCACTAGGTGCTGGCGCTGCCGGTTTACTATCACCTGTTTTAAGATGATTTAGCACGTCTTCTTTGGTGACACGGCCGTCTTTACCGGTTGCAGCAATAGAAGCAGCCTGAACACCGTTTTCTTCTGCAATTTTACGTGCCGCAGGACTCATGATTACGTCGCCGGACGGTGCAGCTGAAGCAGCCGCAGCAGGTGCCGAGTTTTGTGGAGCAGACGCTTCAACAGCACCCTCAACAAAAATAGCTAGAACTTCATCACTTAATACAACATCACCCTCTTCTTTCAGTACATTTTTCAACATACCGTCGGCAGGTGCGACTACTTCAAGTACCACTTTATCAGTTTCAATATCGACCAATAGCTCGTCGCGCTGAACTGCTTCGCCCGGCTTTTTATGCCAAGTTGCCACTGTGCCATCCGCAACTGACTCAGGAAAAGTGGGTGCCTTAATTTCGATGCTCATTAGTTTTTCCTTAATATTCCTGATTTGCCTAGCCCGCTAAATTTAGGGCGTCACGAATTAATTGTTCTTGCTGCTTCAAATGCAGCGCCATGTATCCTGCAGCCGGCGACGCAGATAAATCGCGACCAGCGTATTTCAAATGTAGTTTCGGATTTAAATCTTCCGCCACACGACGCATATGATGCTGACTACTAAACCAAGCTCCCATGTTCATTGGTTCTTCTTGCACCCAATAAATCTCTGAAGCATTTGTAAATTTAGATAGTAGTTTAGTCAATTGTTTCGCAGGGAACGGATAAATCTGTTCAATACGTACAATCGCAATATTGTCGATTTCTTCTGCGCGACGACGTTCTAGTAAGTCGTAATATACTTTGCCGGAGCACATTAAAATCCGATCAACTTTTTCTGGCTCGATCTGATCAATCTCATCCAGACAGGTGCGGAAACGACCATCGGTTAATTCTTCCAATGTGCTTGTAGCTAACTTATGACGCAACAAACTCTTAGGAGACATAACCACTAGCGGCTTACGCAATGGACGAATCGCCTGACGACGAATCATGTGATAAACCTGAGCTGGTGTAGAAGGGACACAAATCTGAACATTGTGTTCCGCACATAATTGCAAATAGCGCTCTAAGCGAGCTGAAGAGTGTTCTGGGCCTTGACCTTCATAACCGTGCGGTAACAACATGGTTAAGCCACATAAGCGACCCCACTTGTGTTCACCACTGGAAATGAATTGGTCGAATACCACCTGCGCGCCGTTCGCAAAGTCACCAAACTGAGCTTCCCAAATCACCAATGTTCCCGGTGTTGTAGTCGCATAGCCATATTCAAAACCTAACACAGCTTCTTCAGATAAAAGCGAATCGTACAATTCAAAAGGTGCTTGGTCCGCACTCAAGTTCGCGATTGGAGAATAAGCAACGCCGTCTTTCTGGTTGTGCAAAATTGCGTGGCGATGCGAGAACGTACCGCGACCAACATCCTGACCAGTAATACGCACGGCATGACCTTGATCAACCAAGGTTGCATAAGCCATTACTTCTGCAAAGCCCCAGTTGATTGGCATGGCACCCGCCGCCATACGACGACGGTCTTCCATAATTTTCTCAACTTGGCGCTGCACCTGAAATCCGTCTGGGATTTCTTGCATTTGATGCGCTAATTCCTGCAAACGCTTAACGTCGAAGGTGGTATCAGCTTTGGTTGTCCATTCGTGGCCCAAATAAGGAGTCCAATCTACGAACAATTCTGTGTTTGGTTCTTTAACCAAACTTTTAACCACGTGTTGACCATTATCCAGTGCAGTTCGATATTCTTCTTCCAACTGCTTGCTGTACTCTTCTGTCAGGGTACTTTCAGCAATTAATCGCTCGGCATACAAAGTACGCGTGGTCGGTTGCGCTTTAATTTTTGCGTACATTAATGGCTGAGTGCCTGATGGCTCGTCCGCTTCGTTATGGCCACGACGGCGATAACAAACCAAATCAATCACAACGTCTTTTTTGAACTCGTTGCGATAATCAACCGCTAATTGAGTCACAAATAATACTGCTTCAGGGTCATCGCCATTAACATGAAGAATTGGCGCTTCTACGATTTTTGCTACATCGGTGCAATATTCCGTGGAACGAACATCTTCACGTTTGGACGTGGTAAAACCAACTTGGTTGTTGATTACGATGTGAATCGTACCACCCGTTTTGTATGCACGTGTTTGCGATAACTGGAAGGTTTCCATTACAACGCCCTGACCAGCAAAAGCGGCATCACCGTGGATTAATACGGGAACAACTTTTTCGCCAGTTTTGTCTTTACGACGATCTTGACGCGCACGAACAGAACCTTCAACAACTGGGGATACGATTTCCAAATGCGATGGGTTAAATGCCAACGCCAAATGAACTTCGCCGCCAGACGTCATTACGTTTGAAGAGAAGCCTTGATGGTATTTAACGTCGCCATGAGATTGATAAGATGCCTTACCATCAAACTCATCGAATAAATCAGACGTTTTCTTACCTAAGGTGTTAATCAAGGTATTTAAACGACCACGGTGCGCCATACCGATAACAATTTCTTTAGCACCGTAAGTCCCGCTACGTTGGATTAATTCATCCATTAACGGAATTAAACTTTCGCCGCCTTCCAAACCAAAACGCTTAACACCTGGGTAACGTGAACCTAAATATTTCTCTAAGCCTTCGGCTGCGGTTAGGCGCTCAAGTAAATGTAGTTTTACTTCTTCACCGTATTTAGGGTGTGCACGTACACTTTCTAAACGTTGTTGAAACCAACGTTGCTCAACAGTGTTAACGATGTGCATGTATTCAGAGCCAACAGTACTGCAGTAGGTGCGCTCTAATGCATCAACGATGTCTTTAAGAGGAGCTTCAGCCTGACCAATAAACAATGAGCCAGTCTGATATACCGTGTCTAAATCTGCGCGGGACAACCCATGAAACTGCAAATCTAAATCGGGTACAGATTCACGAACCATTAATCCTAATGGATCGAGTTTAGCGTGCTGGTGACCACGGCCACGATACGCATTAATTAATTGTAGAACTTGAACTTGCTTCCGTTCGAAATCACTACTTACCGACCCTTGTGAAGCTGGACGAGAGCGGTGTTGATTTTTTGAAAGAAGTAAAAATTGTTCCCGAATGGGCTTATGGGGCGTGTCGACTGAAGTTGATTCATCAACTCTGGGTAACTGATCAAAATAGTTACGCCACTCTTCCGGCACTTCATTAGGATCCCTAAGGTAAGTTTCGAAGAGTTCTTCTATATAGGCAACGTTACCTCCCGATAACTGGGAAGTACTCCATAGTTGCTCCATTGTATGCTCGTGCATTTACGACCACCCTGTTTAATACATAAACGAGGGAATCACCCACAGAGTGTACGCACCGACTCTAGCGCAAGGCGAGATAGAGGGCCGACCGGATAGATCGCGAGGCCTCTGAGATGACCGGGGATGCCCCGTTCCCTCAACTAAAGATTTAGCTTAGTCAAAAATAGGACTTTGTGAGTTCTATTTTTAAAAAATGTTAACGTAAGTGGGCTGTATGTCCAGCCCAACTTACGTCTAATACCACTAGAAGGTCTGTGATATCGTTTTACAGCTGCTGAGAAAGCAACATATTACGAATGTGACCAATGGCGCGAGTTGGGTTCAAACCCTTAGGGCACACATTGACACAGTTCATAATGCCACGGCAACGGAAAACACTGAATGGATCGCTCAATTCCGCCAATCGTTCTTGTGTCATCGTGTCACGGCTATCCGCTAAGAAACGGTATGCCTGCAACAAGCCAGCAGGACCAACAAACTTATCTGGGTTCCACCAGAAAGATGGGCAAGAGGTTGAGCAGCATGCACACAGAATACACTCGTACAAACCGTCTAACTTCTCACGCTCTTCTGGAGTTTGCAGACGTTCGATAGCCGGAGCTGGTGTATTGTTCACCAAGTAAGGCTTGATCTTTTCGTACTGCTTGTAGAACAAAGACATGTCGATAACCAAGTCACGAATAACTGGCATGCCAGGTAATGGACGCAGCACTAGCTTGTCCATTTTGCCTTTTGTTGCTTCAGAGATTGGCGTAATACAAGCCAAACCGTTCTTACCATTAATGTTCATGCCATCGGAGCCACATACGCCCTCACGGCAAGAACGGCGGTATGAGACCGATACGTCCTTCTCTTTTACTAAGTTCAGAACATCCAGAACCATAAGATCTTTTCCCGCAGGGAGAGCAATCTCATAGTCTTGCATGAACGGCGCTGCATCCTTTTCAGGGTTGTAGCGATAGATACTAACTAACATAACAACACTCCCCGATTAATAGGTACGGATTTTCGGTTGGAACGCTTCCATGGTTTTGGGAGCAAAGTTCACCGCGCGCTTGCCGATGGTCTTAGTCTGAGGAATATACAAAGAATGGCATAACCAGTTCTCGTCATCGCGCTCAGTAAAGTCATTACGAGCATGCGCTCCGCGAGACTCTTTACGCTCAACCGCTGCTACCGCAGTTGCATAAGCTGTTTCGAACAGATTATCCAACTCAAGTGCTTCGATACGGGCGGTGTTAAACGCTTGGCTCTTATCTTCAAGCACAGTTTTCTTAACGCGCTCACCGATTTCATCCAGCATTTTCAAACCTTTTTCCATGCTTGGACCGTCGCGGAATACGCCGAAGTACAATTGCATAGTCTTTTGAAGATCCGCACGCACTGTCGCCACTTTCTCGCCAGTCGTCGAAGTATTCAGACGATTCAAACGAGCCATTGCGCGTTCGATATCTTCGTCAGATACGTCAGATGTCTCAAAACCATCTTTAAAGCTTTGTTCAACGCGTAAACCAACGGCACGACCGAACACGACCAAATCAAGCAATGAGTTACCACCCAAACGGTTTGCACCGTGAACCGATACACAAGCGATTTCGCCAGCAGCGTATAAGCCCTCAACCACAACGTCATTGCCCTCAGCATCAACAGTCAGCGCTTGACCACCGATGTTAGTCGGCACACCGCCCATCATGTAGTGACAGGTAGGAACAACAGGGATTGGTTCTTTCACAGGATCTACGTGCGCAAACGTACGAGATAGCTCAAGAATACCAGGCAACTTAGCATTAAGAGTTTCTTCGCCAAGATGATCCAGTTTCAGGAACACGTGATCGCCGTCTTCCCCACAACCACGGCCTTCTAGAATTTCTAGAACCATAGAGCGAGCAACAACGTCACGACCAGCAAGGTCTTTCGCGTTTGGAGCATAACGCTCCATGAAACGTTCGCCGTCTTTGTTGATCAGGTAACCACCTTCACCACGACAACCTTCAGTTACCAATGTACCTGCGCCAGCAATACCCGTTGGGTGGAACTGCCACATTTCCATATCTTGCATTGGTACACCAGCACGCAACGCCATACCAACGCCGTCACCGGTGTTGATCAATGCGTTTGTCGTAGACTGATAAATACGACCAGCACCACCTGTCGCTAAAACAGTTGCCTTAGCTTTGATGTAGCTCGTTTCACCAGATTCGATGTCAATCGCGATAACACCAGCAACCTGACCTTTAGAGTTTTTCACTAGATCAACGGCATACCATTCGTTTAAGAATGTAGTACCGCCTTTCAAGTTACCCTGATACAGGGCGTGTAATAGTGCGTGACCTGTACGGTCAGCAGCAGCACAAGTACGAGCTGCCTGAGTAGGATCGTTTGGACCCTTAGATTGACCGCCGAAAGGACGCTGATAAATACGACCTTCTTCAGTACGAGAAAACGGCAAGCCCATATGCTCTAGTTCGAACACGGCTTGTGGACCTACTGAACACATATATTCAATAGCGTCTTGGTCACCGATGTAATCGGAACCTTTAACCGTGTCGTACATGTGCCAGCGCCAATCATCATTCGGATCATTGGAAGCGATAGCACAAGTAATACCACCCTGCGCCGACACAGTGTGTGAGCGAGTTGGGAAAACTTTAGTCACACACGCGGTTTTGATGCCAGCTTCAGTCAACTGAAGTGCTGCACGCATACCCGCACCGCCGCCACCGATAACGATAGCGTCAAAAGACATTGTTCTGATTTTTGTCATGACTTACACACTCCAGAGAATGTCGATGCCCCAAACTAGGTATGCGAATAAAAACGCCGCGGTCACTAGTTGGAAAGTAAAACGAACTGCGGCTGCTTTTAGGTAGTCAGTAGAGATAGTCCACATACCAACCCAAGCGTGCGCGCAAATGGAAATCAGAGTTGCCAAACTGAAGACTTTCATCCAAGTCTGAGCGAACAATCCTTGCCATTCTGCGTATTGCAGATCCGGAGAGGCGATCACAAAGCCAAGCAGGAACAGAGTGTATAGAGCGAGAATTACGGCAGTAAGACGCTGAACCACCCAATCGTATAGGCCACTACGACCTAAGTTTGTGACACTTGCTACCATACCCAGACTCCCGCCAAAACGATCACGATTGTGCCCAACACCAAGGTGATGATGGCACCAGTACGTCCGCCTTCTTTGGTTTCACCAATTCCCATATCCATCAACAAGTGCTTAACACCTGCCACCAAATGGTAACCAAGAGCAGATAAAATGCCCCAAGTGATGAACTTAACCAAACCGTTATCAAAACCCGCTTTCAGATCAGCAAAAGACTGTTCTGATTCTAGAGAAGCTGCTAGTGCGCGTAGCATAAAAGCTACAGCGAAAAACAGGATAAACCCAGACACACGGTGAATGATGGACGCCTTAGCAGGAAGTGGGAGGTCAATAGTAGTCAGATCTAAATTTGTAGGTCTATTGCTATTCACGGCTCTTATTCACTCTCATATGGGCTCAGACTTCTGAAAATTCAGAGCTAAGCACAGGCTCAAGAAGATTGCTCAAATCGCTGTACAAGTTTTGCACAACTTTTGGGCTGCGACAAATTATAGTCACCGCGGCGATGTTTTACAAACCAAACTGACGCTATATCTATACAAACTAAGACCTTAGGCGAAGGAAGGTTACAAACAGAACCATCTATACTTGACTGTAATGTAGGATACTGAGAAACGTGACAGGTAATTGACAAACAAAGTTCAGAACCTATAGTTGTCCCCCTTATTTTGAAGTAACGCCTTTAATTAAGGTGCTCTGAATAGTCGTCTGAGAATAATCGTTTGATTCCAGAGAAGGCTCAGCCATAGCAACTAATTAGCTTGTTACAACTGAGATTCCCGGAGTGCTTGCAGAGACTCCTTAAGGTTTAAATTAGAACAGTAGGAGGCCTATCCATGGCTGACAAAAAAGCAATACTGAAGGTTGATGGCATTGAAGAAGCATTGGAATTACCAGTGTATGAAGGCACTGTAGGGCCAGATGTTGTTGACGTTCGTAGTCTGACTGGTAAAGGTCTATTTACCTACGATCCTGGCTTTGTATCGACCGCCGCGACTGAATCTAAGATCACTTATATCGATGGTAACGCAGGTATTTTATTGCACCGCGGTTACCCTATTGATCAGCTTGCTGAGAAGTCTGATTACCTAGAAACTTGTTTTTTACTATTGCACGGTGAACTACCGACTGCAGCAGAAAAGCAAACCTTCGTAGACACCATCAAAAACCACACCATGGTGCACGAGCAATTGAGCCACTTCTTCAATGGCTTCCGTCGCGATGCTCACCCAATGGCCGTTATGTGCGGTGTTGTTGGTGCGCTTTCTGCGTTCTACCACGACTCACTCGATATCCATGACGAGCATCATCGTATGGTGTCTGCGCATCGTTTGATCGCAAAAATGCCCACATTGGCAGCAATGGTATACAAGTATTCTATTGGCCAGCCGTTCATGTATCCAAAGAACGAATTGAGCTACTCAGAAAACTTCTTACACATGATGTTCAACACCCCATGTGAAGACACCAAGATCAGCCCTGTTCTAGCAAAAGCAATGGATCGTATTTTCTTATTGCATGCTGACCACGAGCAAAACGCTTCAACGTCTACTGTGCGTTTGGCTGGCTCAACGGGTGCTAACCCATTCGCATGTATCGCTTCTGGTATTGCGGCATTGTGGGGCCCTGCTCACGGTGGTGCCAACGAAGCTGTGTTGAAAATGTTGAATGAAATCGGTGATGAATCCAACATCGACGCGTTCGTTGCCAAAGCAAAAGACAAAGATGATCCATTCCGCCTAATGGGCTTTGGTCACCGCGTTTATAAAAACTTCGATCCACGCGCTAAAGTAATGAAGCAAACGTGCGATGAAGTATTGGCAGAGCTCGGCATGGAAGATGATCCATTGCTGAAAATTGCTATGAAACTGGAAAAAATCGCGACCGAAGATGAATACTTCGTTAAGCGTGGCTTGTATCCAAACGTCGATTTCTATTCAGGTATCATCCTGAAAGCCATCGGTATCCCAACTGAAATGTTCACCGTTATCTTCGCAACCGGCCGTACTCCAGGCTGGATCGCACATTGGAACGAGATGATCAGCAGCGATTACCGTATCGGTCGTCCGCGTCAGTTGTACACTGGTCACACCATGCGTGATTACCCGAATAAATAAGCTGGGTAGATCACTATCATGCCGAAAGGCATAACAAAAAAGCCGCTCATTGAGCGGCTTTTTTGTATTCAAACCCTGTCAGTTATAAGGAGCTTTCAATGATAAAAACCACAGACAACATTCATTTTATTGGCTTAGGCAATATGGGATTTCCGATGGCAGGCCACCTTGCTAATGCAGGGTTTAATGTCAGTGTGTTTAATCGTACTCCGAGTAAATCCTCCAATTGGCTAGAGAATTTTTCGGGAACCGCCCTATCCACACCAACGGCCAATATCGAAAGCTCTAACGTGGTTATTCTGTGTGTCAGCAAGGACGAAGATGTGCGCGAATTGCTTACTGGAGATAACGGTATAATATTCAAATTATCAGCCAGTACCGTCATCATTGATCACTCGACAACCAGCGCCCAATTAGCCATCGAAATGGCCAATGCAGCCTCTGAGTATGGTTGTTTCTATGTCGACGCTCCCGTTTCTGGTGGTCAGCAAGGCGCAATTAATGGCCAACTCAGCCTTATGGTGGGCTGCCCAGCGGAGGTGTTTAAACAAGTCCAAACTGCAACAGCACCGTATACAAAGGCTATTGTACATATGGGCCCCGTTGGGAGCGGACAAAAAACCAAAATGGTTAACCAAATTTGTGTGGCAGGACTGATCGAGGCTCTAGCTGAAGGTCTTTTCTTCGCTGAACAAGCTGGTTTAGATACCCAGAAAGTAATGGACGTGGTTTCTCAGGGGGCGGCCAGTAGCTGGCAACTCGTTAATCGTCATAAAACGATGATCGCGGGTGAGTATGAACACGGCTTTGCCATTGATTTAATGCAAAAAGACTTGGCCATCTGCTTGCAAGAGGCATCTGAATTAAATATCGAACTACCCGCAACACGAGCAGTCAGTGGATTTTATGCCGACCTACAAGCCGAGCAGTTAGGGCACTGCGATACCTCTGCCCTACTCCTACGCCTACAAAAGAGAAAATCAGCGGGCTAACCTGACACCCATCACGCCTAAGCATCCCACTGACACAAACTCATCTATGCTAAATAAAGAATAGCTTGAGTGAATCACCATGAACCAAACGCTGCGTCACACTCTAGAGGGGCATACTGCAGCCCCCGACCAACTAGACTGGAGTCAAATCCACGAAACGCTGGCAATGCTGGCGCTCGCCGTCGCGCAAATAGATACGTCCTTAGTGGAAGGCAACAATTCAATTAATTCCCTTACGGCAAGCTTTACCCGAATGGCCGACCACACTCAGCTAATTATTGATCGAGTTACCGCGCTGGATGCAGGGGTAGGCAGCGAAATCGCCGATTCTGCGCGTATCATTCAAAGCGAAGTGATGAGTGCGATTGTCGCTTTCCAGTTCTATGATCGCTTAACACAACGAATGGAACATGTTGGCGATAGCCTTGAGCGCACAGGCCACCTAATATCCAATCCAGAAGAACGCTACCACTTGGCGTCTTGGAAAACGCTGCAAAATCATATTAAAAGTAATTACACCATGGAGGCAGAGCGCATTATGTTTGAACACATTATGGCCGGGCACTCCATTGCTGAAGCACTACAAATTTATCATCATAACTTTAATGCAGAAGTGAAGGACGACTTCGATACCAGCGATGATATCGAATTATTTTAACCATCTTAATTGCCGCTATTTACGTTGAGCCTTTGCCGAGGCAAAGCCCTTCGCTGCCATAAAAATAAAAGGCATTAGTGTGCAAGTCAAAATCGACGACCACCAGCAGTAATCGTCATATTTTTTTGATTTTTAAATCATTCCAAGGCGTTTTTTCATTAAACGCTGAACTTCGTTGGCCATAGCTTCGGGCGCAAATTTCGACAAAAAGCCATCGCAACCCACTTTCTCTACCATCGCTTTATTAAAGTTACCTGATAAGGATGTATGCAATACAACGCAGCTATTCTTCAACTCGGGATCTCGACGAATTTCAGTCGTAAGCATATAGCCGTCCATTTCAGGCATTTCGGCATCGGTAATGATCATCATCAAATTATTTTGGATATCGCGACCTTGTTCTTTCCAATGCATGAGCAGTTGATACGCCTCAAGACCGTTGTGTGCCTCGATAATATTAAGGCCCATTGGTCCAAGTACCTGCCTCATTTGTTCAATCGCGACCTTAGAGTCATCAACAATCAAAATATCCTTGCCATGAATGCGCTCTAACAGCTCTTTATCGTAAATTTCTGGTGATAATTGCACGTTGTATGGTGCAATTTCAGCCAGCACTTTCTCTACATCAATAATTTCAACGATGCGATCATCAATACGAGTAATTGCCGTTAAATAGTGCTGACGCCCTGCTCCGCCCGGAGGCGGCAAGATTTCATTCCAATTCATATTCACAATACGATCGACACCACCCACCAAAAAGGCCTGCACCGTCATGTTGTACTCAGTAACAATGATTGTGGCCTCGCTGTCCGCGGTTTTTAAGGTGCCCATTTGAATTGCTTGACGCAAGTCGACCACAGGCACGGTTTGTCCGCGTAGGTGAGTTACACCTCGTACAACGGGATGACGATCAGGAATCTTAGTCAAAGGCGGTAAACGCATGACTTCCTGCACTTTAAATACGTTAATCGCAAAGTGTTGGCTGCCACCAAGGTGAAACAACAACAGCTCTAGGCGATTCTGCCCAACCAGCTGCGTGCGGGCGTCAACGCTACTTAGCATACCGCTCATAATTCACTCCAACGTTCTTATCTTTCAGAAGTGTAGACAAGCGAAACGAAAACGCATGAAAAACCCGTCTACACTAATATCAATATTTGAAGAATGCAGGTCTCGATCTGCGATGAACGGAGCTATTACATGAAGCAGCAACCCCTTCCACTGCTCGCCCGCCAGCCAATTCTTGATAGAGAGTTGCGGGTGGTAGCGTATGAGCTGCTTTGTCGTCCCATCCCAAGCGATGACTTAGTGTGGCAAAGCGCCAATGGCGATCAGGCAACGAGTGAAGTCGTTATCGGCGCTATGCACGAAATTGGCTTAGAGCTTGTGACTGGTGGCCTTCCCGCTTTTGTCAATTTGACTGAACAGTGGCTACACACACCACTGGCCATAGAACCCGATCACTTGGTCGCTGAAGTGTTAGAACACATTAAGCCGACAGCTGCGAACATGGCTGCGGTGCAAATTCTCCGCGACAAAGGCTATCGCATTGCTATAGATGATTACATTGGCGGTGCAGAGCAAAGCCTTTGGCTGCCTTTGGCTGATATCGTTAAAGTCGATTTGCTCGGGTTAGAAAATATGGAGATGCTCGGCGAGTTAAAAGATAAATATCAAAGACCTGGACTTCAGTGGCTGGCGGAAAAAGTCGAAAACTACAATCAGTATGAATACTGCAAAACAATAGGTTATGACTTATTTCAGGGCTATTTCTATAGCAAACCGATGATTTTGTATGGCCATCGCTTACCCGATAATCAAATGGCAGTGCTGCAACTGCTGCAAGCACTAAACCGCAAAGATGCCGACATTAATGAAATTGGTAAGATTTTACAGACTGATCCGCAGTTGAGTTTTCGTCTACTGCAGATGGTGAACTCCAGTGCGATGGGGTGCACAACAAAAGTAACCTCCATCCAACGGGCAATTATGATGCTTGGCCTAGATCGAATTCGTAACTGGACCAGCTTATTGGCGCTCGGCCGCCTAGACAGCAAACCTCGAGCGCTACAAGAGCAAGCCATGACACGAGCCTTTACCGCGCAAGAGCTTGCAGGCAGCAATCCCTCCCTAGAGCCTGACACGGCCTTCACATTGGGTTTATTTTCACTTCTCGACGCATTCATGGACGTCAGCCTTGAGGATATCTGCTCGCGATTAGTCCTTCCCGATAACTTGAGTGAGGGACTACTGCGCCACGAAGGCCAATACGGAGCCCTATTACAAACACTTCAGCTTATCGAGAAAGGTGAATGGAATAAGATCCCGTGGAAGTTAATCGGAATTACGCCCGACCAAATGAGCCCGTTACTAAAACGCGCTTTGGTACTCACGCGTGACGCACTTTCAATACCGGCATAAAACACAAACCGATATTAGGCGGTGCGCACCAGCGCTGGCTGAACCGTCGTACTGGTCTCAGCTACCGGTAACGAATAATGCTGATGCCAAATCTCGCGATAACGCGAAGCTTCTTGCTGCCACTGAGTATCTGACCAGGCCAACAATGGCTGACAGATAGCTCGAATACGATCTTCAAATATCATTCCGCCGTCTTCCACCAGCAGCCCAATGCGCGTGCGACGCAATAGTAAATCATCAAGATGAACCACAGATTCATGCGCCGCAGCCCAGCGCAACTCTGCCCACAAAGCACAAGAACCGGGGACTTCTGACAATTCATCATCTTCGGCTTCGGCTAACAACTGATTTAAATCCGAACCGTAGTGGCCACCCAAACGTCGCTGTTGTTGCAGTGTTAAGACGCTAAAGCGTGGATGCGAGGTATCTGCGGGAGCCAAAACGGCGGCATCGTCGTCCTGATCGGGCATATCCGGTAAATAAGCCTTAGCCGTATTGAGTACATCCAATGCGATCAACCGGAAAGTCGTTAACTTACCGCCACTCACAGTGACTAGACCTTGATCATCCCAAATTGAATGATCGCGTTTTTCCTTCGATGGGTTAAGGGCGCCCGAAGAAACCAGAGGACGAACACCAGCCCAAGAAGAAATTACATCATTACTGGTGATATGAGCATCGGGATACTGGTGAGCTAAGAGAGCCAACAAATAATCCAATTCTTGCTGGGTCATACTGGCCTCAGTATTGGATGTATCTGGGTGATCTAAATCGGTTGTTCCCACAACAGTGCGGCCTTCCCATGGGTAAACAAAAATGGGACGCTGATCCTGAGGATGCAATACTGTTAGCGATACCGGAACCGGTAATTTCTCTGCAGATAGTACGATATGGCTACCTCGAGCAGGCCGAATTTGCGCTTGCTCTCCCTCTTGGGCTCGCAGAACATCAGCCCATGCACCCGTTGCGTTGACTACGGCGTTGGTAGATAACGTAATCCGTTCACCGGTCAGTTCATCGGTAATATGTACCGCACTGACTTTACCGTCGCTACGTTCAACGCCCGCTACAGCAGCGTAATTGATAACTTCTGCGCCATCACGTATCGCCTCATGCAATACACGCATAACTAAACGAGAATCATCGGTCACCGCATCAGCGAATTCAGTACCACCCAACAGCCCCTCTGTCGCTAAGCCCGGCAACATCTTGCTTAATTCAGTGGCATTGTGGAATTTACGGTAGCGCTTACCAGCTAAAAAATCGTAAACCATCAACAACAGACCAAAGATCTTTGGCCCCGGGAAGCGTCCTTTGTAGTGCGGCATAATATAAGGCATTTGGTCAACCAGACCTGGAGCTTCGCGCATCAAACGCTCGCGCTCGCGCACGGAGTGAAGCGTTGTTTTGATATCACCCTGAGCAATGTAACGTAGCCCACCATGAACCATCTTTGATGACCGACTGGATGTGCCCCAGGCAAAGTCTTGGCGTTCAACGAGTAACACACGTAAACCTCTGCGCGCAGCCTCTCGAGCAATTCCCGCGCCCGTTATGCCACCGCCAGCAATCACCAAATCCCACGTTTGGGCACAAGTCGACAGCCGCGCTGCAATATTTGTCGAGCGCCGAACATCCCAGAGATCACTAGTGTTTTCGCACTGTTTCATCAAGTTAATACTTCCTATCGGTGGCTCTGTACATTCTGTTACAGACTTAATCTTGCCGCATTGCCTAACAGTCCGTCAGTATAGCAGCTGGCCTCACTGGAAATTTGTCTGTTTCAGTCTGGTTATAAAATAATAGTGACAGTAGTTTCAGGCCTGCTATGAAAAATAACAACAATTTGCTAGGCAGTGCATCAACGGCCGTAATGCGCCAGTTTTTGCATGCCGCTCGTGATTACGGCATTGAACCAGAGGACGCATTGGAAGCGTGTGGGCTTCCATTAGGCGTATTGGACAATCAGATCAGTCGCACAACCGGCTCCGATTTACAGTCGTTGCTGCGTTGGCTTATCGAAAAAAGTGGAGACCCTCTTTTCGGCTTGCACATTGCTAGGCACATCCAACCTGGTGCCTATAGCCTCGTTGGTTATATGGCAATGAATAGCCGAACCGCTCGCGAAGCTTTAATGATGGTTCCACGTTACGAAACCCTCATTGGCGATATGGGCATCACGAAAATCGAACGTCGTAACGGCAATATGCTGATGCATTGGGTTTGTCATTACACAGATCCCATCGTTAGGCCCCAGTTAATCGACAACGTTGTTGCATCTTGGGTTTATTTTGCTCGCTGGCTAACCGAAATGCCGGAAGGCAGACCGTTAGAGGTGTTAATCGAACATGCGGCACCGAATGACAAAATGCGAGCCGAGTACGAAGAAATATTTCAGGCTCCAGTTACCTTTAATGCCAACATGAATGGTTTAGTGTTTTGCGAATCAATCTTGGACATCAAGCTACGTCAGCCTGATCCTGCATTGCTTTCGGCACTGGAACACCATGCGGCAACCTTGACCTCCGAACTTCAAAGCAGCAATAGTCTTGTCGTGCAGGCCCGATCCATTCTACTGAGTATGATGCAGTCAGGATTACCACGTCGAGATAGAGTTGCGGAACAATTGGGTATGGCCGAACGGACACTACAGCGTCGTCTCGGGGAAGTTGGAACCTCGTATCAGCAGTTACTCGATAGCCTGCGCCATGAGATGTCGATGGAATGGTTAACGCACAGTGACTTATCCATTTCTGATATTTCCGATCGTCTCGGATTTAGCGAAGCACGTTCCTTTCAACGTCGCTTTAAAGCTTGGACCGGAATCACGCCGGGAGAATTCCGACGTGCTCATCATGGGCAGGCAGCAGCGACAGCGCGAAGCGTGTCTTCTGATATTGAAAATACTACCGAGAAAGAAGAGCAGTTAGATGCGTAAACACTCGCTCGGGTGAGATATCGCGATAGCACGGAGGCTGAATAGCCTCCGAATCTGGCTTTAAACAGGTTTTCGATAAACAAGGCGCACACGAACGTGTGCTACTCATTACCGTCACGGCAGGCCCCAACACTCCCGTCAACGTCGCATTGGTCGCACCGTATATCGCAACAGCAGGAACCGCTAATGCGGCAACGACGTGCGATAACCCAGTATCAACACCCACTACCGCTTGGGCATTGGCCAGATAAGCATTCAATGCGTTTAAACCCATCTTCGGCAGTACAATCGCGTTCGGAATATTAGCCGCAATACGTCGAGCTCGTTCGTGCTCCTCTTCATTACCCCACGGCAGTATCGCCTTACGACCAGAATCAGCGACTTTTTGTGCGAGTTCACGCCAGTAGGCTTCGGGCCAAAGCTTGGTTATCCAAGTCGTGCCATGCAGAAACACCCAATAATCGCCATCAACATCAGGACGAGCCCAACGACTAGCATCAACACCATAATTCACGTCGGTTGTTGGCAATTCATAGCCCAAACTCTGAGCAAACAATTTTCTGACGCGAGGAATCGCATGTTGCCCTTTTTCAACATTTTGCGGATGCTGGTAAGCCAATGCCGCTAACGGTTCGCGACAACTATGGCGACTCAAACCAAACCGCGGGCCTTTAGCCATGCGTGTAAACACAGCACTTTTGATTAACCCTTGAGCATCCAGTACGCAGTCGTATTCTTGCGACCGTAATGTCTGCCAGAATGCCTTCATCTCTGCGCGATTTTGGCTATCGCGCAAGTTTTTTCGCCAACGCCGCCAAGCGACTGGAATAACGCGTTTAACTGCGGGGTGCCAAGTAGGAATATCGGCAAAGCCTTCTTCAACAACCCAATCTATCTCAAGATTAGGAATCGCACGAAATGCGTCTTCAACCGCCGGTAACGTATGAAACACATCCCCCAGCGATGAGGTTTTAACAAGAAGTACTTTCACGCACGGCCCCTTAATTCATGAAGGCCGCAACTTTACCGCAAAGGCAGCCGCTGCTCCAATTTATACATCGCCAATCCAATCGTCTCGACTTGACACCTAACCGTGGCAAGAGGACTATTCCGCCCTTTGCGCCTATGCGCGATATTCAGTTGTTAATGCTAACAAGGCCGAATGAGTGCCAAGAAGGCAATATGGAGAATGTGTAGTGCTAAAGTCCTGGAAGTTTTGGCTTGGGTGTTTACTGCTAATCGCCTTGCTTTGGCTGGTAGAGCGCAGCTATGGCTGGACGGCGGTATTAGCTAGCTGGCAAAGCATCCCCTTAGATTCTCTTGTAGTCGCACTCACGCTCATCTTCATTAGCTACATATTACGCGCAGTGCGTTTTTACGATTTTTTTTATAGCAACTGTCGCGGGCATTTTGTCGCCTTAACTCGCTTAACCGTACTGCATAACTTTTTCAATAACCTCTTGCCTATGCGCAGCGGTGAAACGGCATTCCCGTTACTCATGAAGCAGTACTTCAACGTTCCTTTTCGCCATAGCGCACCGGCCCTATTGTGGCTGCGTCTGTTAGATCTGTATGCCTTACTTATGTTGGCCCTGTTGTCTTTGCATTCCTTGTGGCCAGTGGCGCAGGAAATCAAGATTGCCGTCGGCGCTGCGCTAGTCGCACTGCCCTTACTGGTGCTACCACTGCAAATTGCTATTAAAGAATTTCTACTTGGTCGCGAATCTTCGTGGGCACAGAAAGCGAGCGAACTGATGCACGCCCTACCCGATTCAGCATGGAGTTATAGCCGCGCGCTTTTCTGGACCATTATCAACTGGGCGCTAAAGCTGGCCGTCTACACTTGGCTACTGCAACAATTCACTAATATTGAATTTTTCCAAAGCTGGATGGGCGCTACCGCTGGCGAACTAAGCAGTGTTCTGCCAATTCATGGGATAGCGGGCGCTGGCACATACGAAGCCGGTGTTTTAGTTGGCTTGCTGCCTTGGGGGATAGAGAACGATGTCGCCTTGGCTGCCGCCGTTAACCTTCACTTATTTGTACTGGGTAGCACTTTATTGCTAACTGGACTGATCGCTGCCGCAACCTTTGCGGTTAAGCGTCCTTACGCCGCAGACTAGTGCTGTGGCGTTATCGCCATTTTCACAACGTCTTATCCCATAATTGCGACAGCTTATTTGCCCTTTGGCTATTTTGTCACTCGCCCCTTTTGGGTATGATCGCGCTTCAACTTTTTTCGCCAAACCGACAGAGTGGTACAGACCTTGACCGAGTCAAATACGACGACAACTACCATGCCTTCGCTCTCGATTGTTATTCCTATGTATAACGAGATCGAGAACGTATCACCAATGGTGAGCCGTGTTCATGAAGCCATGGCAGCTTATAACGGCCCTTGGGAGTTATTGGTCGTCGACGACGGAAGCACTGACGGCACGCCACAAGCACTGCACAAAGAAAGCAAAGCTTATGGCAACCATGTACGCGTCGTCGAACTGCGTCGTAACTTTGGTCAAACCGCAGCAATGCAAGCGGGTATTGACGAAGCTCGCGGTTACCTAATCGCCACCTTAGATGGCGATTTACAGAATGATCCAAATGACATTCCACGCATGGTTGCGCATTTGATCGAACGCGATTTGGATTTGTTAACGGGCTGGCGCAAGAATCGCAAAGATGATTTGTTTTTACGTAAGATTCCGTCACGCATCGCTAACCGCCTGATTGGCAAAATCACGGGGGTCCGCATCAATGACTACGGCTGTTCACTCAAGATCTACAAATCATCTGTGATCAAGCAAGTACGCTTATATGGTGAGATGCATCGCTTTATTCCAGCATGGGTAGCAGCAGTTGTTCCACCAAGCCGTATCGGCGAAATCGTGGTTAACCACAATGCGCGCGTGGCCGGTGAATCTAAGTACGGGATTTCCCGTACCTTCCGTGTGATTTTAGATTTGCTCTCGGTCTACTTTTTTATGCGCTACCGCGCACGCCCTGGTCACTTCTTTGGCTCTATTGGCTTAGCTCTAGGCTCAGTGAGCGGATTACTTTTGGTCTATCTGGCATTCGTTAAATTTGCACTTGGTGAAGATATCGGTAGTCGCCCACTCTTCATGATTGCAGTGGTTTGTATGATTGCTTCATTACAATTTTTAACGACTGGCGTTTTGTCTGAACTGATTTCTCGTACTTATTTCGAGTCATCACAGCGCCAACAGTATGTGATTTATCACCGTACAGATGCTTGCGATGTCGATACTGATTGCTGGGCAGAGCCTGAAATGAAGATGCCAGAAAGCTCTGAAGGCGAAACGCCAGAAGCGGCCACGGATTCGGACAAGCATGCGTAAATTGCCTATGCCACTGTGGCTATTTGCCACAGTGGCAGCCGTATTCTTTTTGAATTTGAACGGCTATCTGCTGTTCGATCATGACGAAGGTGCGTTCAGCGAAGCTACTCGCGGCATGTTTGAGCGCAATGACTTTATTACCACCTATCTCAACGATAGAGTGCGTTTTGATAAACCTATCCTTATTTACTGGCTACAAGCTGCCTCTATTTCAATCTTCGGTACTGAGGTTTGGGCTTTCCGGCTACCGTCAGCCTTAGCCGGCTTATCGTGGGCACTGTGCATTTTCTTCTTCGTACGTCGCTACGTCGATACTCATTCAGCTAAAGCCGCGGTTTTAATTGCAGCAACCGCGATCGGTATCAACGGCATTGCGCATGTCGCTACCGCGGATGCCTTGCTTAACGCCCTACTCGCGGCAACCTTGTTGTCCATGTATCGCTTTAGCCAAGCGCCGAACAATACGCAGTTGTACCTAATCTATGCATTAATGGCCTTAGGCGTATTAACCAAAGGGCCAGTGGCTGTTGCCATTCCCTTTATGGTGGCCGCACTGTTTTTCCTAACCTCTGGATTAAAACGTGAGTTTTGGCGGGCGATCTTTTTTGTACCCGGCTGGATAGTATTTATCGTCATCGCCGCCCCTTGGTACGTATTGGAATACCAAGCGCAAGGACAGGATTTTATTGATGGCTTTTTCTTAAAGCACAACGTCAATAGGTTCAATAATGCGATGGAAGGCCACGACGGTGGTTTTTTCTTCTATCCGCTAGTTTTGCCGTTTGTACTAGCACCCTTCGGTGCTTTATTACTGCGTATAGTACCGACTGTACGCCATATCGCAGGATCACGCTTTGATCTACTTGATCGCTTTTTATGGATCTGGTTTTTAGTGGTATTGGTACTTTTTAGTTTAGCCAGTACTAAGTTGCCGCATTACATCTTGTATGGTGCTACGCCGCTCGTCATCTTGATGGCCCGTTATCGTAGCTTGCTGCAAAGCCGCTTATTCAGTTTGGTATTTCCTGCGATTTTGTTCGCGGTTTTCATTGCCTTCCCACTGTTGATTCCAACCATTAAAGCGGGTCTTACGAATCCTATTGAGATTGCCGTCGCAGAGCGCGCTGGTGATTACTTTGATCAAAACTTTGCCATTTTAGCAGCCGTAGCGGCGCTAATTAGCTTGGCCTTGATACTTTGGCGTCGCTTTAGTCCTTGGTTCAGCTTGGTCATGGTGGGCATAGTTCAAGCACTTTTCATTTGGTGTGTATTTGTCCCAACGTTCAGCGAAACCCAACAGCGTCCAGTATACGAAGCTGCACAATTTGTAAAACAACTGGGTGTACCTGTCGTAACTCAGTCAATTGATATGCCAAGTTTTAACGTCTATCTCGACAAGGTAACTGAACGTCGCAGCCTAAAAATTGGCGAAATTGGTTTTGCCCGCGAAGACAGATTATCGTCGATTGATCACTACCAAATACTGTTTCAGTCTGGGCCTATTGTCATTATTCAACGCACTGCGCCTGCTAGAGGCATTGGTAATGAACCCGCCAGTACTTTAAAGGAAGATGGCAATGATCAACCATGAGCGACTTATATTTGCAGCGATCACTGCCTATTTGTTGTTGGCATTGGCACTGATATTTACCGATAGCAATACCGATACCTTTATCGCTATTCAGGCGCTCACTCAGCGCCTTCCAGACGTATTCTGGGGCAATATGACACTGGTCGCAGATACGCTGTTTGCAGTAGCTGTATTAACAATTGCCTGCAGCTTCAAACCCACCCTATTCAACCAGTCGTTCGTGTTATTGGTGCTCGGTGCTGTATTCGTACAGGGATTAAAATTTGCACTGGATATTCCACGACCTCCAGCGGTGCTCAATCGCGAAGTGCTGCACGTTATCGGACCATTTTTAAAAAATCACAGCTTTCCTTCTGGGCACTCATTTACAGCCTTAGCCACCGCTGGACTATTAGTGCTCAATACTCAGCGCAGCACATGGGCTGTCATCGTAATGATCATTGCCAGCGTCGCCGCCCTATCGCGTGCCGCGGTCGGTGCACATTGGCCTTTAGATATCTGTATTGGTTCGGCTAGCGGGCTACTGTTTGCTTGGTTAGCCATCAAAATCGTCAAAGAGTACACTTGGCTACAAACGCAGGGATTACGATTAACTGCCGCGGTGCTAATGACCATCGCAAGCTGTGCTTTGCTGTTTCACGATAGTCGTTATCCTGATACAAGACTCCTCGGAGGAGTGGCCAGCATCCTTGCCGTTTGTGTTGTCAGTTATCGGTATTGGTTCCTTAACTGGCGTCAACGCAACAGCGTAGAAGCAACAGAGACATAACGGCAATTAACTTTTTCTTTTTGCCTTTTTCGCCAGTGCTTTATAGTGGTTGCCTTGAGTGGTTATGGGATACCTTTAATACACGGTGATCCCAATATTTAGAGTTAACGTTTTTACGGTTCCAGAGTATTTATCATGCGTCGAGTTGTAGTTACAGGTTTAGGGATTGTTAGCTGTATCGGAAACAATCAATCCGAAGTTCTTGCCTCATTGCAGGCACAACGTTCTGGTATTCGTACCATTCCTGGGTACGAAGAACTTGGACTTCGCGCCCACATAGCCGGCGTTCCACAAATCGAAATGGACGATCTCATCGACCGTAAACTACGCCGTTTTATGGGCGACTCCGCGGCTTATTCTTATATTTCCATGCTAGAGGCTATTGAGGATTCAGGTCTGACACCTGAGCTTATTAGTCATCCTCGTACGGGCTTAGTTGCTGCATCTGGCGGCGCATCCAGCAGCGAAATTGTTGAAGCCGTCGATATCATGCGCGAAAAAGGCATGCGCCGTGTTGGCCCTTATCGCGTGACTCGTACTATGGGGAGCACAGTATCAGCAAACCTAGCTACGGCATTTGGAATAAAAGGCATTAACTACTCCATTGCATCTGCCTGCGCGACCAGTGCTCATTGTATTGGTCATGCCATGGAACAAATTCAATGGGGTAAGCAGGACATCGTCTTTGCCGGTGGTGGTGAAGAAGAACATTGGTCGCAAACCATGCAGTTTGATGCCATGGGCGCCTTGTCCACTAAGTACAACGAAACCCCAGAAACCGCTTCTCGCCCTTACGATGCTCATCGTGACGGCTTCGTTATTGCAGCCGGTGGCGGCATCGTAGTGCTCGAAGAGTACGAACACGCTAAAGCTCGCGGTGCGACAATCTACGCCGAAATTATAGGTTATGGCGCAACTTCGGATGGTGCCGACATGGTGGCTCCGTCGGGTGAAGGTGCAGAACGTTGCATGCATGATGCGTTAGAAATGGCTGGAAACCCTACCATTGACTATCTGAACACTCATGGCACTAGCACACCCGCAGGCGATATCACTGAGCTAAAAGCTGTCAATCGAGCATTCGCTGGTAATATGCCACCAATCAGTTCGACTAAGTCACTGACAGGTCACTCATTAGGCGCTGCGGGTGTTCAAGAGGCGATCTACTGCTTACTAATGCAAAAGCATGGGTTCATTACGGGTAGTGCCAATATCAGTGAACTAGATCCAGAAGCCGTTGGCATGCCTGTTGTGACCGAGAACCGCTCTGCTGAACTTAAGACTGTTATGTCTAATAGTTTTGGCTTTGGTGGCACCAATGCAACACTGGTTTTCCAGAGCGTATAAAAATGACATACTCGGGCTGCTCATAAACCGATGATTTTTTAACCATTGGTTTACCCAATTTGAGCAAGCATTGACTAATCCACCGGTTCATTAGAAACCGGATATAAAAAAGTACAGATCAAGCGACGCGTATTAAGCGACTTATTCAAGCTGAATGGTTAAGCGACACCCAACCAGATGCGCACCGCAATTGATCTCAGGTACAGGTGGAATACACAACGAATGACACAATTAGATTTAAGTGCGAACACTGACTCGACAAAACACATCGACGAGTTATTTCAGAAGGCAGAGCAACTGTCGGCTGACTTTTCACTGTTCCCAGAATATGAAGATAACGCTGTAGATCACAGCGTTAAGGGCCTTATCGCGCCTGAAGATTGCAAGCTAGAACTTGATCGTCTGAAGTCGCTTAACATCGACAACTATATAGAACAGGTTGTAGCGCCGAGCGAAGGCTCACAGCGTATTGGCGCAAAGGCCATTGTTCAACATATAGCGCTGCGTATTATTTCCGAATTAGAAGATGGCCCGCTCTATTGCGCTGAAGCAGAAGTCGACTTTGGCGGTCATGCACGACGGATTGGTTTTATTTGCCAAAACCGTGAATTCAACAATGGCACATGGGGTGCACAACACCACAACAAGGCCGCACAGCAAGCACGCGTGTTTGCTAGCCGCTCGATGCCTATTGTTACTTTCATCGACACCCCAGGTGCCGATGCCAGCGAACAAGCCAACGCCAATAACCAAGCTCACTCCATTAGCCATTTAATTACTGAAATGGCCAATAACGATGTGCCTACGCTAGGTATTATTTGGGGTGCGGGATATTCAGGCGGTGCTATTCCTTTAGCAACCACCAATATCTTGTTATCGGTACGTGATGGTATTTTTAATACGATTCAGCCTCAAGGTTTGGCCAGTATTGCACGTAAGTACAACCTGTCGTGGCAGGAATGTGCGAAGTACGTCGGAGTGTCGTGTTTTCAATTACGCGAATCAGGGATTATTGATGGCATTATTGATTACGCGCCTACAGATGCCGACGAAAAACGAATAAATCTTCTAAAGGCGATTACCACTGGTATTGAGTCAATCGAAAACAGTGCAAAAGATTTCGCCCGCACCAATCCTGATTTGATGCTGCATTATCAACGCAGTGTGGAACGATTCTTAACGCCTTCCGAAAAATTATTAACCCTACAAAAAGGCTCTAATTTCTTTTTAGCGCAGTCGCCAACCGAACACATCAACATCTTCGGTTTGACTTATCGTTACACTCGCTATCTGACGCTACGTCGTCGTATTCATTCAACGACGCTCGAAAATTATGGCCGATTAGCGGAAAAAGAAATTCCTGAAGGACAGTTGCAAAAGCGTTTGCAACGCGAAACTAAGCGTAAATTCCAAAACTGGCTGCAAGCACCAGAAAAGATTGTTTATGATGATGACCTACATAAATCGTGGAAAAACTTCTGGGCTAAATACGAAGATCGTGAAGGCAGCCGCAGCACGATTGCGCGTTTATTCTTGGGTGAGCCAAAGAATAACTATTTAAAAGCCAAGCAAGATTTATGCTTTAATCTCGGTTTGTATTTATTTAATCGTTGGAAATCTGACGCAACCGTCAACTTCCAAGGTTTAATGAATTATCTAGAAGATTACAAACAAAGCCGTTTTTTATTACGCGCCAACGACATTTTAGATGCCGTTGCCGTTGCTGAATTTCTAGAGCACAACCCGCACCCTCTGGCGACCTATATTCGTGAGCAATTACCACACGAAACCCGTCAAGAGCTAACCGAAGGTTTAACGAAAGAAAAATCGAAAGGCGCACTACGTCAGTCTTTGGCTACTGCGTTAAATACGATTTTAAAAGACGAGTTATTGCCTGAAGATATTCGCGCATCGCTAAAATTATCAACCCGTACAGAAGCCCTGTCTAACAGCGTAGCTAGTATGAAGGTTGAAGCGAACCGTCGTATATTGGAAGAAGCCTTAGCGCCATATATTCAGTTCCGCCAAGAAAACATTCAAAATCCGGCGCATCCAGACATTACTATTCTTGATGCGATTTTGCATGACGAACTACGTTATGAATTTTCGCAAGTATGTCAAAACATGCTGGTATTTGGCCGCTTGTACGACAACTTTATTCACAACTTAGGCAGCGTTGCCAAAGAAGCGAACGAGAATCGCAGCTTAAGCCGCGAAGCTGTAAAAGCACTACTTGAGAAATCATTATCTGAAGCAACAGCAGGTGATACTTATACTGCAGCTGAGCGTGAATCGTTTAACCATTGGTTGAGCTATTTTATTAAAAGCTCACAGCGTGGTGATTTCCTAAAATCAGTAGAAGAATGGAAGAAGCTGGCGTTCCCACGCTTATCCGACACTCTATTTGTTGTTATTACTTTTATTTTCGAGAAGTTGCTGTCGGAATATCATAGCGCCGAGCTTGATGGTAAGAATTATAACGGCCGTATAAACCCTGTATCGATTGGTCGTCGTAAAGACTTCTGGAACCGCTTGACCATGGCCTACCACGACTTGTTAATTCAAGAAGTGCTGGACGATGCCAAACGTCAGAAAAAGACATCTGCTAGCGCCCTAATTGAGCGCTTCTTTAGCGATTTCGAAGAGTTAAATGCAAACCTAATGTCGGCAGACCCTGTCGCCTTCCCCGGTTTCCGTAATTCTATTGAAGATGCTTTAAAGAAAGGCATTAAACCATGTGGTGTTATCACGGGTTTAGGCACGATTAAAGTGGGTGGTCGCGAGCAGCGCGTTGGGGCTTTGATCTCGAACTTAGAATTCCAAGCGGGTGCCTTTGATATGGCCAGTGCTGAGAAATTCTGTAAGTTAATGGTTGAATGCGCGCGTCAGCATTTGCCACTGGTATGCTTTGTTTCTTCTGGCGGCATGCAAACCAAAGAAGGCGCTGCTGCGCTATTCTCAATGGCAGTGGTGAACGATCGCTTAACTCGCTTTGTACGCGATAACGACTTACCGATTGTGATCTTTGGTTTCGGAGACTGTACCGGTGGTGCGCAGGCGAGTTTTGTTACTCACCCTCTAGCGCAAACCTATTACTTCTCTGGTACTAACATGCCCTTTGCTGGGCAAATCGTTGTACCTTCGTACTTGCCAAGCACGTGCACATTATCGAACTACTTGTCGGTATCTTCGAAGTCGATGGACGGCCTCGTCGCTCACCCATTCTTACCAGAATTGGATGAACGCCTGCGCGCTATCGACCCCGATATGCCAGTGGCTCGCTATACAGTCGACGACGTACTGGCGCGTGTACTTGAAGGTTATGTAACCGCTGAGCGCATGGCTCCAGATACTGGTAGTAATGCAAGCAAGCTGAAGAAGTATGGCGAAATCAATAAAGTATTGATTCATGCCCGCGGCTGTACTGCGGTTAAATTAATTCGCAAGGCGCAAGAAAACGATATTAAAGTGGTTTTAATTCAGTCTGACCCAGATATGGAATCCGTTCCTGTCGATATGTTAGGACCTCAAGACCGCGTCGTTTGTATTGGTGGTAATACCCCAGACGAAAGCTATTTAAATGCCAAGTCAGTTTTGCGTATCGCTCACCACGAAGGCGTCGACGCTCTGCACCCAGGTATTGGTTTCTTATCCGAGAGCAGCCAGTTCGCTGCTCTATGTGGTAACCACGACATTAATTTCGTCGGACCTCCAGTATCGTCAATGGAAACCATGGGCAACAAGTCGAACGCTATTAACACGGCCATGCGCGTTAATGTTCCTGTTGTTCCCGGCTCTCACGGTATTCTTACTAGCTCGGCGAATGCCGCTAGCGTTGCTGACGATATTGGCTACCCAGTGCTGCTTAAAGCAGTGCACGGTGGTGGCGGTAAAGGGATTCAAGTGGTGTTGTCTCCAGATAATATTCATTCCCTATTCCATCAAATTTCGACCGAAGCAAAAGCAGCATTCGGTAACGGCGATGTCTATTTAGAAAAATACGTCACTTCATTACGCCATATCGAAGTTCAGGTATTGCGTGACAAACACGGTAACACTCGTATTTTAGGTCTACGTGATTGTTCGGTGCAGCGCAATAACCAGAAGATTTTTGAAGAATCTGGTTCAACCATGTTGCCGCGTGAACTTGAGCAAAGCGCTTACGACTTCGCTGAAAAACTAGCCGATGCGGTTAAATATGTCGGTGCGGGTACGGTTGAATTTATTTTCGATCTTGACTCAATGGCGATCTACTTCATGGAGATGAATACTCGTCTTCAAGTAGAGCACCCTGTAACTGAGCTCGTGTCAGGTATTGATATCGTTACGACTCAATTCAAAATTGCCGAAGGCGGCAGTATTGAAGATATGTCACCTAAAGCGAATGGTTATGCGATTGAAGTTCGCGTTAATGCTGAAAAAGCGGTGCGTAAAGGCGATAACGTCGAGTTCGTTCCTACACCAGGTACTATTCGCGAATGTGTCATGCCAGCATGCGATCATATCGAATTAATTTCGATGGCTGCGCCGGGCAAAAAAGTGTCACCTTTCTACGACAGCATGGTGGCGCAGATTATTTGTTACGGTACGGATCGCAACGATACCATTAAGAAATTGCGCACGTATTTAGAACAAGTACGTATCACCGGTGTTTGCACTAACATTCCATTGTTAAAGCGTGTGCTTGATGATGAGGTTTTCTGCAACGGTATGTACGACACAACCTATTTACCGCAGTTCTTAGACCGTATTGATGTGGATGCTTTGATTCTCGATATCGAGGAATCAGCGGACATGAACGCTGATGCAGTTGATGCATCGCAGTTGAAGATCGAAGGCTCTGATGAATTGAAAGTACTGTCACCTTCAACCAGTATTTTCTACGGATCATCGTCGCCTAGCGAACCCGCGTTCGTAAAAGAAGGCGATATCATTGGTGTCGATCAAACATTGTGTTTGATGGAAGCCATGAAGATGTTCACACCGTTAAGCTTGAAGCAATTCAATCGTACCGGAGCTGAACTGTATCCTGCTAATCAGAAGTTTAAGGTCACGCGCATCATGAACAGTGATGGCCAGCAAGTGAATCAAGGCGATCTACTATTTGTGGTTAAGCCAATCGCAAGTGCTGAGAACGCAGCTTAATTGACTCCCAATGCCCGTTTAATTACGGGCAATAAAAAGAGCGCCTATTGGAAATGATAGGCGCTCTTTTTTTATGTCGTTACCTTGGTACCTCTAACCGGTTTAAACTCCGAGTATAACCATTGGTTTATCGCCCTTCTGCGGCTCACATAAGCTAATACGTGATGACAGTACGTTATCACCTTTGTCTTTTATGTTCGCCAAATAGGCTTTTACTGCGGCTGAGCGCTTTTGCGCATAATTAAACCAATCCTCACCCCATTGCTTAGCTTCATCATTGCTCACCACTGGGCAGACTTGCAGTTCCAAGTCAGTCTTCTTACTCATCATTTTACCGACTGTATCTAAATACTCTTTCTGCTTATCTGTTAACTCAGTTGCCAAAGCTACATACTCAAGATCATTTAAGCGCACGGCAAATAATTGATCACCAGCAAATGACGCTAAGCTAATAAAAGCGCCATAGGGCTGCAAAGATTGTTTTAAATAATACAGAGTCGCCGTTTTTAACGCTTTAGTGCTGATCTGATTGATCACGTCGTTGATTCCAACGTCTGGATCTGTGATATCACCGGACAAAGGTACTTCTAACTTGATGTTGTTATTATCATCTCGCAATACTGATAAGGCAGTATCTAACGGCATCGCAATTTGTTTGCTAATACGATTAATAGTGTCTTCGTCGGCGGGTTCTAATTTGCTATTTTTTAATAAAATATCTGTGTTACCGCCTAACTGACCGTCATGCAATGTAATATTGGCATCTACTTTCAACATGCCTTTCTTCACGCGATAGCCCATTGCCTGAACCACATACGAATTAAATGCCGGTAGGTTTAATTGATCGATAGTAAAAGTTAACTCACCTTCAGGTAGGTCATTCTTCAGGCCCAAGGCACCTTTAAGAACAATACGATTATAAGTATCTAACCCTGTCACTATCGTCATTGGAATAGCAGTTTCTAGATTAGCAGTATCGACAGCGCCCGTTTCCAATTCATAAATTCGCAAATCAGAACGTAAAACAGGACTAACGCTTTCATCTGTCCAATGCACTTGGCTTACGTTATCGTCATCGCCAACTTGTTTTACCCCAGCAATACGCACACTAAATGCCTGAGATGGCGCAACGTCTTCTTCCGTTAGCGATTCGGTATCAGCTGGCTGGCTGGCTTCTGGAGCCGTCGCCGGTACGCTGGCAGGAATACCGATGATATTGCCATTGGCAGCACGCGTGACCGTTGCCACGAGCCCTGCATAGGTATGTAAGCCCGTAGTTAAACCGATCTGATTAACGGCAATATCGGGGATGTGGTATTCCTGTAAGCTTAATAATGGAACAGCGCTATTAGCCCCATACACGTTTAGTTCCTTCACATCCACTTGCTCGACATTTTGGTAGTCAGTGCCACCGCTAACACCGTTAACCGTTAAACTGGCTAAGGTCATATTACCGTCGGTTAAATGCTTAGCACTCAAATCGGTTATACCAAATTTTTGTAGGGTAATATTAGGCGTTGTTCTTAATTCGGTAACATTGATATTTTCCCAACCAAGTGATGCTAAGCTCACACTTTCAAGACCACCGGCAACATCAGCGGCAGTGAAATTACCCGCATAAATTTTTTCGATACTGGCAACGGCAGTCGCAAGATCAACATCGACATTGTCGATTGAGAAATCCTCTAGCTGCACATTACCTTGCTCGGGTAAGTCTGCACTGGCACCTGTCAGGGTTATATTGGTAATCATTACACCCGGATCGGTTGTAATATTTTTCGCCGTCATTGAATGCATACCCAATGACTTTAATGCTGCTTTAGTAACACCGAAATCAGTAGTATTTAAGTTATCCGCTTTAATATTGCCAACCGCGGCCGTCGCGTTAGCCAAATCCACTTGAACATCGTCTACGATAAAATCGCCTAGTTCAGCACTACCTTGCTCGGGCAACGCAGTGACTAAATTATTCAGCGAAAGCTGTTTGATACCGAAAACAACACCGGCTTCGGAATAACTTGCGTCCACACCCTCTAGTGATAGCTTGCTAAGCACTAACGATTTAAGCGCATCACCAGTGATGTCTAAATCATTTAGAACACTATTAGCCGTTAATCGCGGGTTGGTAAAAACATCATATAAACTACCGTCTAAAGTAAACGTAAGCGGTTTTTCTAACGCCATGGCCTGTGGCTCTGTCAGGTTAAATTCCTTTACCGTTAAATCAATGGTTACAGGAACCGCAGCATGACTAGCGCTGTTTAATTGACTGAGGGTGATGCTCTGCAAGTACACCCCAACACTCAAGCCTTCTTGCTTCCAATGAATGGTGTTGTCGGTGAACTCCACTGAATCGACCAAAAATATCCACGGGCTGCTAGAATCGTCGCTGGCAGTTTCTTCAGCTGAAACAGGTGCATCATCGCTTGCCAACGGAATTGGAAAACCTGCAAGCACTAACTCATCACTGGTTTGTTTACCGTTAAAACGTAAGCCGTGCAGAGAGGCCTGCTGAATATGAATTTCTTTATTAAACAGGCTAGCCAAACGTACATTGAGGGCCAGCTTATCTAAGCCAACCTCAACCTGCTTGCCAGTGCTTTTCGACGGATACTGAGCATCAACCTCTTTTAGTAAGATATGACCATTCCAAGGCGATATCCCCCAGTCACCAATTGTTAGCTGATAACCATCGCCAAGCTTGGCGTACTCCTGTTCGATGTAACGTAAACCGAACTTAGGTACCGCCCAGAAAATAGCTATGTATAACACGACGAAGGTCACTAAAGTCACGGCGCTTATGATGGCAATGCGACGCGATGCAGACGAACTCATTTGAAAATCTCCGAAATAAATCAAGAAAACATTAACGCTGAAACTATAAGGATATTGCTCTCTCTAATTAGACCACAAAGCTTGCCGTAAACCACTGGCCCGCTCGACCCTTGTAGCAACGCCCGACTGCCAACACGGCAAACTGGTTAAACACTGAAAAGAGACTTTGGCTCGCGTAATGGCGGTATAAATAAGCTCTCGGCTAATCACCGTTTGCCACTCTAACGGCAGTATCAAATACACATGCTCAAACTCCGAACCTTGGCTTTTGTGCACTGTCATGGCAAAGGCGGTTTCATGTGGTGGTAAACGACTTGGTAGTAGATAACGCATAGCGCCATCACTGGCAATAAAGGCTACGCGATCTTCCCCTTCATAAGGAACTAAAATCCCGATATCGCCGTTAAATAATCCCAGATCATAATCGTTACGGGTAATCATCACCGCCCGCCCCGGATACCACGCGCTATTACTACCGGAAGAACTCGCCGGTAACATACCCGTCTCTTTAAACAGACGTTCAATCTGGCGATTAGTTTCTTCAACGCCAAATTGCCCTTGGCGCACCGCTACCAGCACTTGAAAATTGTTAAAGCACTGCAATATTTCAGCAGCAGATGCTTGCTCTCTTACTGCGCGACAATAATCTTGATATCCAGCAATCACGCGCTGTTGCCACGGTAACACGCGTAACCGGCCCTCAACGGCACTGTGCCAAGCAATCGCTAAATCATCATATTGCCCAAAAAGAGTCACCGCCTCGTCGCTATTACCCGCATTCACCGCCGCTGCTAAACGGCCAATACCGCTATCTTTATTAAAGCGATGGGACACGCGTAAATGCGCTACGGCATTCTGCATCGATGCATATGCTCGATCAGCGACCGCCGTTAAATCAAATCCAGTAATGCGACTGAGACGCTGCGAAAATTCAATATCCGGTGCATGGCTGGCGCCCGCATCACATAAATCCGCCAGCACACTGCCCGCCTCCACCGAGGCTAACTGGTCTTGATCGCCCAATAATATAAGCCGCGTATCGGCAGCTAATGCTGAAAATAAATGCGACATCATGGGTAAATCGACCATAGAGGCTTCATCGACCACCACGCAATCATAGGGTAACGACCGACCTTGATGATATTTAAATCCGCGCGGTGACCAACCCAATAAACGATGCAGGGTAAAACTCTCGTCGGGAATTCGCTCGCCATTGGCAACACGATCACGAGCATAGCGAATCGATTCTGTCATCCGCGCTGCTGCTTTTCCTGTGGGCGCAGCCAAAGCAATACTTAAATTCGGATTCTGGCTTAACAAAGCGCTTAACAGCCGCGTTACAGTTGTCGTCTTCCCTGTACCTGGGCCACCGGTAATCACGGTAAAGCGCTGCAAGCAGGCACTGGTTGCTGCCACGGCCTGCCAATCAACTACTGGCGTATCACCACCATCGGATGATGGAAATAATGTTCGAATAGCCGTCGCTAATTCGTCATCGTTAACTAAAAGTGCATTATTTAAGCGCTGTTGAATATGATTAAACACTCCACGTTCGTAGCAATAATAACGCGACAAATATAAGTTGCCTTGAAACAAGGTTAAGGGCGGCTGTTCTTCTGCGCCGGTGTAATCCTTTTCATCTATATTCTGATCGGCAATATGGGCAATAACGTGGCAATCAGCCAGCAATACGTTGAGATCAACTGGCTTTGGCCAAAGGTTTTGCCATTCGGGCAACGGACTTCGCGCTAAAGGTAAGCACACTTGCCCTCTACCTAATACCAAACTCACACCAGCGGCAGCCAAAAATAATGTCGTCGCGTCGGTTTGTGTTAACGGCTGAGCACGCTCTTCTCTTCGTTGAAATTCGTAGTCGACAATCTGCTTGGCAAGTTGCACATCAATACTGCGCAAGCGACCCCGACTTAACATAGCGTCGATTAAAGTCGAAAACTCGGTATTCAGCAGAGTCGTATTTAGCAGGAGTTTTTGTGTTTGCATTATGCATCAACTCCCAATAATACCTTGCGCCATTGAGCCAGTGCGGTTAAATCCGGCGGCAAATAAAACACACCAGCGTGATTAGCCTTCGCTTGCTCTGCTCCATCAGATGCTGAAGACCTTGGCACGCTCGGCTCTGCGGCAAATAAATCGCCCTGCATGGCATTAACCGATTTGTTCACCGTTTTTTGTTTTTTCGCATCGACATCTGGCATCACAATGTCATCGAATACTTCACCCGTGAACTCAGTAATCATGCCACGTAAATACAAATAATAGGTGCCACCTAAATGCTGCTCTGGCGAATAATTCGGTAAGCGCACCCGCAACAGTTGATCCAACGCCACTGTATAGATCCATGCCTGAAGGTCGTAGTTGTGATCTTTCATCGATTCCCAAAGTGACTCTGGCTGATAATTTTCAGCCGAATTACCCAAATGATTCGATTTATAGTCAGCTACGTAATAACGGCCATTTCGACAAAAAATCAAATCAATAAAGCCTTTTAAATAGCCTTGTAAACTATCAAATTGTAGGGCTCGTTCTTCAAGCAAGCGATTCACCTCTGCCGAACTGAGTTGTGCAATCGGTAAATGGAATTCCATTTCATCTAGACGCTCATCACGCTTCAGCTGAGCTAAGGAAAATTCGGATTCAAATTCTGAAACCAGAGGACATGTAACCACTTGTTGCAGCCACTGCGCTAGCGCTGGTTCAAGTTCGATATCTAAACCAAAATGCTGCAATTGCTGTAGGCAGAGTTGGTGTAACTTAGCCGCATCGACAAAATCCCAAAGTTCCAATATGGCATGCAAACAGGTACCCGGTGTGGCCCCTTTAGGGAAGGACAACGCCGCTGGAATATTCGCTTGTTGTATATCTATCGTTGATTCATCAATTGAGTACGGACTTGCGAGCTGAAGACTCTCGGCTTCGACGTCGAAAGTCGGCTGATCCGTCTGCTCCAATATCAACGCATACTCCCCCGTGGGCGCAGCATGGGCATGACTCGCCGCCGTTAACTGGCTGTAACTGCTTACTCGCCATAAGTCACGAGAGTAACCGTTAAAATGATTCGCAGTTATCGTGGCATTCGTATCGTTGATATTAAAATCGTCACTGCCCAGCCACACAGGCATTGGCCCTTGATAAATAACCTCGCTATTAAAGTCAGCAATGTCACCACTAACATCACATTGCAACAAATAACCGAGTGCGGAGAAAGCCAGTTGCGGAACATCTTTCTTTTTCGAATCCGCAGCACTGATCCAAATAAAACAGGCATGACGCGCACGGGTTAACGCAACGTACAGCAAACGTAAATTCTCGGCGGTGTTATCGCGAATTTGTGCATCTTTGGCTTTTTGATCGGGCGCAAGATTAATCACTAAGCCTTGTTTATCGTCAACGTAATGCGCTTCGCTTTGCGAGAAGGGTATAAAACTGTCTTCCCAAAGATAGGGCAAAAACACTAAGGGATATTCCAAACCTTTAGATTTATGAATGGTGACAATATTCACTAGGTTTGCATCACTTTCTAACCGCAATTGCGCTTCTTCACCGCTGCGCTCTGTGGCAAATACCTGATCACCAAACCAGCGAATTAATGCCTGATGGCCGCGCAAACGGCGACTGCCCTGCTGTAGCAATTCACCTAAGTGCAATAAATTGGTTAAGCAGCGCTCACCATCGTCTTGGCTGCGGAAGCGCACCGCACGCTGATCATCTTCCAGCCACTGCATCATGGCTGCCATCACACCGCGCTTTTGCCATAACTCGTGATATTTAAACATCACGCTTAATTGCTGTTCCCAAGCACGTTCATCATTTAATAAATGATCGAGTCTATCTGCACTCAAACCATAGGTTTGAGTACTTAGTGCCGAACGCACGGCGCGCTCATCGCTTGGCTGCGCAATGGCTTGTAACCAAGAGAAAACATCACGAGCCTCCTGCGAATCGTAAACGCTATCGCGGGTTAAAAAGACACTACCAATCCCTAAGCGACTTAATTCATGGCGAATACGCCCCGCTTGCTTGCGCGAATACACCAGCACAGCAATATCACTGGCTTGCACTGGCTTGTTATCGGGCGACTCACCGAACGAACCGCCGCCCTGCAATAAAGCCTGAATTTGGCTGGCGCATTCAGCGGCGACACGAGCACGCTCAGCCGCCCGTGATTCGCCCGCACCGCCTTGCCATAAATGCAATAAGGGCAGAGCTTGTGCTGTACTTAATGTGCTTGCCGCATTTTTTGGACTTAGTTGTAAACCGCCGTCATCACGCCGACCGCTGGCATCTACAGGCATAAACTTAATATCGTCGTCGAAAATAAACGGCTTAGCATGCGCTTGCCATAATTGGTTAACCGCTGCAACTAAACCACTGTGACTGCGATAGTTGGTATCTAAGGTAAAACGGCGCTCATCCGGTAAGCTGCGGCGCGCTTGAATATAGGTAAAAATATCCGCGCCACGAAAACCGTAAATCGCCTGCTTAGGGTCGCCAATCATATACAAGCCATAACCCGGCTTGGCGTCAGCGGATTGATACGGATAAATACGACTAAAAATACGATATTGCAGTGGATCGGTATCTTGAAACTCGTCGATCATTGCCACCGGATACTGAGCGCGAATATGCGCGGCCAATAACTCACCTTGGGGGCCGGCAAGGGCTTGATCTAATAAGCGTAATAAGTCGTCGGGCGTTAATGCCCCTGAGCGTTCTAATAATTCTAAATAACGGGCTTTTACCGCAAAATACCAGCTTTGCTGCAACGCTAGGCTTAATTGATTCGCCACCGGTAAAAAGGCATCCACTGCAGCAAATAACGCATGGGTTGGCGCTTCGCCTTTTTTGGTTTTTTCCAATAGTTCTTCTTGGCCAAAGCGATACAGATTCGCCGTCGCAGGCAAACTAAAACCTGAGGTTAAATAATCGTTGGCTTGCTCTAACCAATTCGGCAAATTCTTTTTACTGTACGAACGCTTATCCACGCCCGATTGCGCAATAACATCAGCAACGTTGGTTGCACCAAGGCTATGCCATAACTCGGCAACGCGCTGATATAGGGCTTCGGCCTTGGCCCACTCTTGCTCCAACACAAATGACGTATCGGCTTTAACAATATTCGGTGAGAAAACAAAATCAGGGCGCGACAACCAATTGCGAATCAAGCTGAATAATTTATCAGGGCCGCTAAACTGCGAGCAGACAAAGCGACTTTGATTTAACCCTAAGGGATAACTGCTACTGCGCCAGACATCTTCGCAGGCTTGTTTTAAATAATCGCCAGCGTCCAGCACTAACTCGGCATCGAACACCACAGCGCTATCGAAGGCGAACTGCTTCAGCATGCGCTGACAAAAGCCGTGAATGGTATAGATCGCAGCTTCGTCCATTTGCGATAAATTCAGCTGTAACCACTTAGTTAATTCGCGCGAGGTTAGCGTCGCAGAATCGGCGTGCGCAACTTCCGCTAACCAACGATCTAATTCGTAAGTCGCTTCTTCACCGACGTTTAACGGTGCTTGCTGGCGCGACAAGACGTGCTCGAAGGTTTCGCGAATGCCCTCACGAATACGTCCGCGTAACTCTTCGGTTGCGGCACGAGTAAAGGTCACCACCAATATTTGATCTGTGCCTAAGCGTGGCAAATCCGAACGATGCGCCAACAGTAGACGTTTATACAATTGGGTAATGGTGTAGGTTTTACCCGTGCCCGCACTGGCCTCGATTAACGATTGGCCTTGTAGTGGGAATTGATCAATATTGAGGCGCTTCATAAGTCGCCTCCATTTTTATCAAAACCGGAATCACTATCCGCACTGGTATCGTGGGCTTGAATCGGACTCATCAACCACTGCCACTTATCCAGCCAGCTTGCGCGTAATTCGTCATCGAGTAATTGTCGAGGCAAGTCCGGCAGGCAACGCTGACTTTCGATTTGAGCAAACTCGCCGATATCACGGTTCAATTGCTCGACAATAATTTTATCGTGTTTTTCTTCATCATTTTTTAGCAGCGTCCAGAGTATGTCGGGCAGTTGATCGCTCGGCTCACACCAGTGCTGCCAATATAGAGCTAAACATTGCTGCACATAGGCCACGGCGTCGGCATGGGAAGGCGCGCGCACGTGGTGTTCCAACAGTTTTTTGCTGTAGCCAAAAATATCGGCACCGGTAATTGTACTTCCGGCATCAGAACCGTCATCACAGGCGACAATAAACACTAGATCTAACCACAGAGATAATAAGTGGCTACCGCGAATATCGCCCACGCGGTAATGCAATAAACGCCCAGCGAATACTTGCTGTAATTCACCCTCAATTGTTGTGGTGCTTAAACCCACATTAGGAATGAGTGCCTCACACTCGATACTCAACGAACGCGACTCTGCCGGTGCCGCTAAATGACTTTGCAAAGCTTCAATTAATTCCGCGACATCATCGACCAAACCTTCACCGTGCACTTGGCCAATATTATTAACCGGTAAATGACCCAAGGCTTGTTGTTGCTCGGTAAATTCGAACACATTGGCATCGTGGCCAGCAAGCGCTTGATCCACTAGTTGATTGCGTAATTTATAACGCTCTAAACCATCGAGATTAAACGGTTCTTCGTTGGTGTGTTCTTGCCAATATAAATTTAAATCGGCTTTTAAGCGGCGACGTAAAAAGAATGCAGATGGCTTAAGCAACGCCTCTTTAATATCTTTCCACGCCACCGTGCGCGTATCGAGATCAACAGGAATATTCAACGGCGCTGTTAAAAATGCCTGCGCTGCGCGATTGGCATCCACTGTTTGTGCGCCCACATTCGCCACCGCCGCCCACAAAGGATGATGGCTCATCACACTGCGAGGATGCGTAGGCTGATATACCGCTGAGCTGAACGGCTGCAAGGGTAGCTCTTCGATGAGCCAATTGTGCATCTGCTCGCGGCTTTTGCGCGCCGGTAAATCTGTGCAATCGGCAAGGCAAAAACCATCGCAAATATAATCGATTAATTCGCTCACCAATACCGACGGTTGCAATTCGCTATTTTCGCGGCTGTCGCGACCACGATAACTGATATAGAGTTTTTCTTGCGCCGAGCACAGCGCTTCTAAAAATAAATAGCGGTCGTCGTCGCGACGGGAGCGATCACCACGACGTGATTTTCCCGACACCATTAAATCAAACCCAATTGGCGTGACTTGGCGCGGATAATCTTGGTCGTTCATGCCCAACATGCAGACAATTTTGAATGGAATAGAGCGCATCGGCATCAGGGTACAAAAGTTAACTGGCCCGGTTAAAAATCGTTGCCAACCACCCTGTTGCCCTAATTGCTCGTTAAACCAGGTTTTAATCACCGCCGCTGGCAAGTCGCCATCGTAAGCGGCATCTGCTAATTCCTGACGCCAGCGCTCTATGGCATCGCGCACACGCTGCAATGTCATGGTGTCGTCTAAATCCGGCAGATATAAATCATTTAATAAACGCGGCAAGGCGCTTAGCCATTCATCCACGTTATGCGACTGGCTAAAAAAGTGCTGCCAGTTTTCCAAAGCATCAACAAAGCTCAGCAATTTACCCAGCAATTCGGCGGCATTACCTTCCACCGCACTGACCGGCCAATCACCCTGCCAGTGAGTTGCTTCGCCGCTCGTGCTGTTAATATCCGGCAACATTAAACCCAGCAATAATTGGCGCAAACCTTTGCGCCAACTGTTTTGTTCAAAATTCGGTAAGCCCAATTGCTGACGATGATTGCCATCCAAGCCCCAACGAATTTGCGCGCGTTCGAACCAATCGCGCAGTGTATCTAACTCGCTTTCGTCAATATCAAAACGACGACGAATGGCGGCAACATCCAGCCAGTCTTGCACGTCGGTAAGCAATAAACGGCTATCGGCCAAGCCCATTAAACTGATTACGCTATCGAGTAAGGGGTTTTCGCTCACCATGGATTGGTCGGCAATGGCCCACGGAATACGCTGGCCTTCCGGTGCGCTGGCGAATACCGCATCAATGTAGGGCGCGTATAAATCAATATCCGGTACCATCACCACAATATCGCGCGGATGCAGAGTGGCATCAGCACTTAACCAAGCCAACAATTGATCGTGTAAACGCTGCACTTCGCGCAAGGCACTGTGCCCAGCAACAAATTGCACACTGGTATCGTTAGCCGCCACCACTTGCTTAAACTGACTGTGCGTTAACGCCTCTTCGCCATAGGCCAAGGCTTGGCGATCAAATAATTCTAAAATATCCGCCTGTACTTGCTTGAGCATTGTTAGCCCGGTAGCGGCGGGATCAACCCAAGCTTCCACATCGGTAACGCGGCCATCCTCCGCGCCATCGTGAACTAAGGTTAAAAAATCTCGACCCAAACGGCCCCACGAGGCTAATAGCGGATTGCCCCGCTCTAAATACTCAGCAGCCTTGGGTTGTTGGCGCAAAATTCGGGCTTGGCGGCGATCATCAACAATATCGCCCCAGAAATTACGGCAAGGATTAAGCAGAAAGAAATGCACATCGATATGATCCGAAATTGCATTTAATACCTGCCAATACGACCCCGGTAAGGCGGCAAGACCAAACACAAACAAACGCTTCGGCATAGACGCCAAGCGCTCGGGATGCTGCCCCACCAAATCGCTGAGCTGCTCTAACAAGCGGGCACGGTGATCTAGGCTATTGCCCAAGACTTTCGAATCGGCAACCAAAGCGCGCCATAAATGCGGCTGCCACGGCTGCGAACTGACATCGGTATCATCAACCTTATCGTCGCCGCGCTCCCACGCCAACAGCCAATCAGGTCGATAAACCAAATATTGATCGAATACGTCGGCAATTTTATGCGCTAACTGATAGCACTTAATGCCTTGTTCATCGTGCTCTAGATAATGCTTAACCGGCGCAAACAAGTCGCCATGCTCAGGATCGCTTACCAATACTGGCAGCAAACGCATCAACTTCCAGGCCATTGCCTGCTTATCAAAATGCGAACGTTCGGGCAGCTCGGGCTTTAACTGGTTAAACACTGTCCAGACGTAAGACGACGGCAGCGGGAAATCGACCTGCGCCGCAATGCCCAAACCATCGGCCAACTGCAACTTCAACCAATGCGCCATACCCTGACTCTGCACCAGAATCGCCTCGCGCGCCAAAGGACTAGGCGGCTGCTCGCGCATCAGCGCAAGCATAATGCCCTTTAGAACATCGAGATCATTGGAATGATAAAGCCGAAACATACAATCCTTGAGGTATCTGGCATGAGCCATAAGCAACGTAAACAGGGCTTTAGATTACCAGAATTTGACGGGGATGATGACCTATCAATACACTGCTAGCGAATATTGGCGATTCACTGCAGTTAACACGAGAACAAAGCCCTCCAATTGCAATATTGGTATGCTTTATAGGGATATGACAATGGCAACTTCGATCATTACAGAGCAGGTACTAACTGACTTGATGCGGGTAAATTTCAATAGTGAAAAGGGTCATTCGCTTCCGGCAAGTAAACAAACTGATACTCGGTTAAATGCAGGGCAAACCATTGATATTGCCGGTTCACAATATTCAATCCGCAATAAAACGGATAACTGTATTGCCTTTAAACAGGAGGTGGTGCAATGAATAGAATAGCGGCACTTGATGATTCATTAATACTGAGAGACTGGGGGGGGCTTGACATGGCTGCTCCCTAGCGAAAACGCTAATGGTCTTTATTATCTGGATTCTAAGACTGTGTATAAAGACTGTACTGCCATTAAGTCTGGACCCAATAATACACATGTCTATCAATTAAATCCTATCCCTGATTTCTATATCGCTATGTCGATAGCCATTAAGAAGAAACGGGCAAAAATTCTTGATGTTATGAGGTACGCAGGTTTTTTATTAATGTCTGAAAAAGCCTTGAAGATATTAGATGACGTTGATGATGTGCGGCATCAGCGCTTACCTGTTGATATTACGTTATGGGATGGCAGTAAGCTCGAAGGAAATTATCATTTAGTGCACCCGCTTAGAAGTGTCAAGTGGGAGTACTATACAGGTCCTGATATCAATTCAACTAATGTGCATGTTAGAAGAGAAGCTCGCTATTTTAGGGGGATAAATGCGTCTGATGATATTAAAGAATTTATATCGTCACAACCTCTTTGGATTAGCAGGAAAAGTACACCGTTTATCTTTGTGGGAGAGCCGTTAATCTCGGCCTTGATCGATGGTGGTTGCAGTGGTGTTGATCTTGAACAAATGGAAAAAATTAAAAAGAACAGCGGAGCGTTGACATATGTCTGATCCTGATTTGCGTAGAGATGCAGTAAATTATATAGAGACGCAACAATTGATCTGAATATGAGAATTAGGCCTTAGAATGATATCAATTATGAGCTAATTCCCTCAAAATCGCAGAATTCATAGATCAGTACATTTCGGAAATCATTGTTTCTTGATTTCCTTCAAATGTCGAATAGACACGACACAACCAACTTAAAATAAACAAATATTAAATTTCGTACTTATTACAGAAAGAAGCATAATCACATTAGTTCATTACTGATTTTTGAAGTATAATTCAGACCATTTGCAATTTTATGCGCTATTGAGTCAATAAGGAGATGAATCATGGCAACGACAGAGGAAAAGAAAACCCTACGAGCTAAGCTTGAGAAATATGAAGGCAAGTTAAATCATATGTATCTCGACTCTAAAGGATATGTCACCATTGGTGTTGGTCATTTATTAAGCACAGTTGAAGAGGCACAAAAATTAGGATTCAAAGATAGTAATAATTTAAAAGCAAGTACCGAAGCAATAAAAACAGATTACGATGAAATTAAAAAACAACCGGCAAATCGCTTAGCAGTTTTTTATAAAAAGCATACCAAGCTCACCTTACCGGAGATTGATATAAATGCTCTTACAGATAAACATATTGCTTCATTTGAGGGTGAGCTTAAAAGGATATACAGTGATTTTGATACTTACCCCGTAGATGTGCGGCTAGCCCTGTTCGATCTAATTTTCAATTTAGGAATGACGAACCTCAAAAATAAATGGCCAACATTTAACACGGCTATCAAAGCAAAAGATTGGCAAAAGGCGGCAGACAACTCCAGCAGAGCAGCACCTATTTCAGCAGAAAGGAATAAGTACGTTAAAGATTTACTGGAAAAAGCGGCTAAAGCAAAGAAAGATACAGGCGTAGCAGCACTATGACAAAGAGTAAAATTATGTTTTTTTTAGATAAAGAGATTTTTAGATTTCCTTTGGTATTATTAATCTCTGGTTTGGCTATAGGCTGTTCGGCGGCAAATGACGGAATTAGTGATCGAGAGGACGGCGAATATTCAACTCCAACGCTTGCCGCTCAATGGACAGATGCATTTGTTCTACCAGGATTACTGGCCGACGATGTAATGACTGTCAGTCAACAGGACATTCAGACTCTTTTTACTAAAAAATGGTATGCCAGTATTGATGTCAAAAATACTCTGAAACAAGGAATTTCAACACTTAGCAGTTGTGAGATGTATTTTAATAACAAAACATCTGATCTTCGGGCTATACGCGATAATGAGCAGTCTGCATTTCTTGAACTTACGTCAGCTTGCGAGGCAGGACGGCTAATTTCTAACGCGGCTCCCTCGTCTAAGACATACCTACCCAAACAAATTATATCTAACGATATTGCTTCACAGCTGCCAAAAAATCTCGCCTTGGTCACTTCAAAATCCGAGTGGAAATCTGTGATGACTAACGCTTCAAAACAGTATTGGGCAGATATAAATACAATCGTAGAATTTGAACGATTATCTGATTACCAAGCTGCTTATTTATCTGATGGTGGCAAACAAGTACTTAGCGAAATCGCTCGTGGTGACTTCAACTCCGATGGCTATGAGGATGTACTACTGAAGATTGAAGACAGCTTAGAAGGAGGCTCATATTCAAACATTAGGCTGTTTGGACTAACTATTACAGTCGAAGGGAAATGGCGATTATTGGCACAGTACTAGTCTTGTTCAATTTCCTCACGCCAGCTGTTTGAATTACTCAAAATCAACTAGGGCCACGCTGTAAGTTGATCTTAATTGCCGCGCATGCAGCGAATACCTACTATGAACATATCGGGTTTAGTAATAATCCGCGCTGTTGAGTATTAGAACGCGACACTTATATTAAAAACTAAAAATTAAAAAATTAAAAAATTAAAAAATTAAAAAATTAAAAAATTAAAATGGTACTTGATCAATGGATTCACTAATAGATTCCCATGAAATACTTAAACTCTTCAAGAACACGATTGGATATGTTTTTTGCATCATTCTTATCTTTGAAGGCACTAAACGTGTATTCCTAAAACCAAGACGTAGATATTCATTTCTTCTTTTATCTCTTGGGATTTCATACGTAATGATCTTCAGTACAGATTATTTTCACTATGCGAATAAGTTTGAAAAGGTATCGAGACCATCAGATAAATTCAGTCCGAATCCTAACATCCCCGAGGACTGGAGAGCCGAATTACCCCCAGACGAGCGAGAAAATGACTCGAAAATAATGGCGAGATTTTACTATAAAGAAACAGGCTCTTTGACAAATTACGTCGATCAAACCGGAACTTGGAGGCCGTATTGCCCCACCGATGATGATGTAAAAATGAGAGATATAAATATAGAGTATAAATTTAAGTTAAAAAATCTAGAAAATAGTTACCGTAAAGCTGCTTGGAACTTGATAATAACGGCGATTTTCTCTGCTTTATTTGGATTTTTAGCCTCCAGAAAGATGATCTAACGCTAATGATCAAAAAGCGGGAGATCTATTTCACTCCCGCTCATATGCTCGCCTTCTCTGCCAGCAACTTTGCCCTAATACCCATCAGCAATTTTCCAAATTCATTGTCGCCGCGCATATCACGGCCACCGCCCCAGAAGTAGTCGTACTGGCTAACTTCTTTAATGGTGATATCGCCCGAGTCCAACAACACTTGCGCCACATCTGGATGAGTACGGCATTTGATGTAGGTGCCGCGGGTCATGTAAGTGACGCTATTCTTTTTCCAGTTTTTGCGTTTTTGATGTTTTCTACTTTTGCCTAGTTTGGATGCTTCGGCTGGATGAGATGCCTGACGGATTTGTTCGCGATACTCGGCATCGTCGAACTTCATGGCTTGGTAGTAGTGCTCTACCGAAGGCCATTCAAAACCATCCAGTTCAAATGCATGTTTAGAATATGAGGCTAACGGATGGGTGGCATCATCGCGTGTTAGGGTCAGTAGATTTTCATCTTGTCGATCAAAAAACATAGAGCGCATCCAAATAGATCTATAGCAGACGAGTATTATATAGACTTCTACTTAGAAGTATTTAGCCAATTACCAGTGCGGCTTAAACTTATCTGCCTTACCAATCTGTCGCTCGGGTAATGTGTGCGTTGGTGCAAATTAAAGTAAAGGTAATCGCTGATTTCTATCCCTATGCTAGTCTGACACGCAAGAACTCCCTCTCTATTCCACTGCTTATTTTGGATTTTTCTTATGATGAATCAAGCTCTGTCGCATGTTCCTCATATCATTTTCTTGTATTTTGAAATCCAGCGCGAACACGAATCTGGGCGTTTAATTTAGGGAAATAGCCTAATCACAGTAAACATGCCTACCAAAAAGATAATGCTCTGCGCTCCGCTTCAACTTTTAACGCTTCAGTTTGCTTCTCAAATCCCTCAAGTGCGAAATTGTAAGAGAAATCAGCAAATGCTCCGCAGAAGGTTTCTTCGGTTTCATACATTGTCGTATTTGAGTCAATTTTGCTGACTATTTGCGCTCGAACGGGCCCGCCTAATTCCTCTGCCGATGAAATCGTTGATTGATAACGAATAATACCGCCTTTGCGAAATAGGTTCGGTTCTAATGAGACTACCGTTCTCTCTGGGCTCCTCAATATTCCAAACCCTAACGGGTTCGGTACTATAAGATCGAATTCTGCCCCGGCCTGAGTTATGTCTACACCATACGGCTCCACTCTTAATATAAATGGATTCCACTCGGGGTATGAATCAACGTCAGTGATTGTTTGAAAAACGGTTCGAGCAGGGGCTTCAATTTCTATACTCGCTCTAGCAGTTTTACAAAAATCGGCCGAAGCCATAGGTGAAACCATTATTGTTAAAAACAATATTGCCGGCGAAAATGATAAGCCTTTGGCTTCAATGGGTACATTTAACATTGAGCATGTCATGGCTTTCGTCTCTTATAATTATTTATGCGATAAACAATACTAAGGTTCGACATTTCGGTAAAGTATCTAAAAATACAAGATTCAGGATCAATCATGGAAGTTATCTACCAATTCAAGCCAAAACAAATAGAGGAGCTTCATCATCTCTATCAAAGCGAATGGTGGTCAAAAGGCCGTAGTCTTGAAGAAACACATCGCTGTATCCATGGTTCACAGATATGTATTGGTATACTTGATAAAGCAGAGACGCTGGTCGGTTTCGCTAGAGTTATTACAGATTTTACCTTTAAAGCATTTATCTTCGATGTCATCGTAGCAAAAGACCATAGAGCCAGCGGCGTTGGTAAAACCTTACTGGATTTAATTCGATCCCACCAAGATCTCAAGTATGTACGACATCTAGAGCTGTATTGTTTACCGGAGCTTGAGGCGTTTTACGAGAAGCTTGGTTTTTCGTCGAAGGTTGGAAGAGTTAAATTAATGAGGATAACTCGCTAGATCGTGAATCTCTTACAATGTCACATGTTACAGTAAATTTTTCCGTGATTGGCTGTTGGAGGAGTTGAAACAATACCGTTAGCTGAGGCCGTTCCAACATGTACTAGCCTAATACAATTGGAATCTAAGCTGGCCATTTACAAAGCATTCTATCCAGCCTCATATTTGGCAACTTTGCGCTACCTCATTTCACGTAAGTAGCTGCTCCTTGGTTCAGTTATTGCTAAACATATTCCAGCAGATGGTCTATTGAGCAGTTCAGGCCACAACTATTTACGAATTCACACATAAGAAATACATCTTCAGGGGAAGTATATGAGCGGAAGTAAATCTCGTTTTACTGCAATTTCAGAAATCAGTAATGCAGCACCATTCGCAACCAAAATGACCGATTCTCTCAAGAAAATCTGGGCAACCGATGTGTTCAGTTTGGCGCAGATGGAAGAATCTTTATCTAAGTCTGCATTCAAAGCGATGAAAAAAACCGTTCAAACCGGTGCCGAATTACCCAATGACGTAGCCGATGATGTGGCAGCCGCAATGAAAGACTGGGCAATGGCTAAAGGGGCTAAGTTCTTCTCTCATATCTTCTACCCTATGACCAATGCGACGGCAGAAAAGCACGATGGATTTATTATTACCAATCCAGAAGGCGCTGCGATCACTGAATTCTCTGGTAGCCTGCTAATCAAGGGCGAGCCTGATGGCTCTTCCTTCCCGAACGGTAGCCTACGGATGACCAACGCTGCGCGTGGTTATACCGCTTGGGACCCAACCAGCCCTGCTTACATAATGCACACCCCAAATGGTGCTGTATTAATGATTCCAAGTGTATTTATGTCTTGGACGGGCGAAGCGCTCGATAAAAAAATCCCACTACTACGTTCTAACGCCGCTATGAACGCAGCAGCACAAAAAGTGCTTACGCTGATGGGTGAAGAAGAGATTGCTACCCTGAACTCTAGCTGTGGTGCTGAGCAAGAATATTTCTTGATCGATGAAAAATTTGCCAATGCACGTCCTGATATTTTACTCGCAGGTCGCACTTTGTTCGGTGCATCACCGGCCAAGGGCCAGCAGTTTGATGACCATTACTTCGGTGCGATTCCTGAACGTGTTCAGGTATTCATGCAAGATTTCGAAGATAAGTTATATCGCTTAGGTATCCCTGCCAAAACGCACCACAACGAAGTTGCTCCTGGTCAGTTTGAAATTGCGCCCTACTTCGAATCAGCAAACATAGCATCTGATCATCAGCAGCTGTTAATGACTCTGATGAAAACAACGGCTAAGCAGCATGGTTTCTTCTGCCTGCTACATGAAAAGCCATTCGCGGGCGTCAATGGTTCAGGAAAACACGTTAACTGGTCGGTAGGTAATGCCACTCAAGGCAACTTGCTTGATCCAGGTAGTACGCCAAACGACAATCTTAATTTCTTGCTATTTTGTGGCGCAGTTATTCGCGGAGTGCACAAGTTTGGCCCGTTATTGCGTGCAGTTATCGCATCAGCTTCAAACGACCATCGTTTAGGCGCAAACGAGGCACCACCAGCGATTTTATCTGTCTATCTTGGCGACCAATTAGAAAAAGTATTCGACGACATCAAAACGGGCGCTCTGCACGTACCTAAAAGCGGCGGCTTGATGGATCTTGGTTTATCGCAAATTCTTAAATTTGAACGTGATCCTGGCGACCGTAACCGTACTTCTCCATTTGCCTTTACCGGCAACCGTTTTGAATTCCGTGCTGTCGGTTCATCGCAATCCGTTTCTGGTCCTCTTGTCGCGATGAACACTATGCTGGCGGATTCTTTAGAGTGGATCGCGGAAAAGCTAGAAGCGCAATTAGAAAGTGGTAAAGATAAAGCAACTGCGGCTTTTGCGGTTATCAAAGAACTGATGGAACTGCACAGCAACGTTATCTTCGGTGGTGACGGTTATTCTTCTGAATGGCATAAAATGGCAGTGGAAGAGCGTGGCCTACGAAACACCCCAACGACGGCAGATGCATTACCTGCATTGAAAGAAAAAGAAGTCGTCGATTTATTTGAAAGCACTGGCGTGCTTACACCAACTGAATTGGCCAGCCGTTTTGAGGTTTATGCTGAACAGTATGTTCTTTCGATTGAAGTAGAAGCTAAGCTGGTAATTGAAATGGCCACCACCATGATTTATCCAGCAGCGGTTAAATACTTGTCGAGCATGGCCTCTACTGGGTTTACTCTTGAATACTCACCCGCCAGCAAAGTGGCAGCCGCTGCTACTGCTATGATGGCATCGGTTGAAAAGCTTAGCGCAGCGCTGGAATCTGAACACTTCGATAGCACTGAAGCGCACATGAGTTTCTTGGCTGCCGACGTTCGAGCATTAATGGACGATATTCGCACATCGGCTGACCTGCTCGAAACATTAGTTGCCGACGAGTTATGGCCACTGCCTAAGTACCGAGAAATGCTGTTTATTAAGTAATAATTATCGACTTAATTACTAGCATTAAATGTAATAGCACTGAGGTAAAACTCAGTGTTATTTTTTATTAATTTTAAGCGTTATTAACCAGCACTTTTCTATCAGCCAGCTCGATTCCTAAGCTACTAGCAACCTCTGGCGACGTTAGCTTTCCGGCAAAAACATTGAGCCCCTTCATCAAATGCGCGTCATCCAACAAAGCCTGCTTTGGGCCTTTATTTGCTAAGGCCAACACGAATGGTAGCGTCGCGTTGTTTAATGCTAGCGTAGAGGTTCTGGCAACAGCGCCCGGCATATTTGCCACACAGTAATGAACGACACCTTCTTCTACATACGTTGGGTCACTGTGCGTCGTTGGCCGAGCGCTTTCAACACATCCGCCCTGATCGATTGCTACATCCACAATGACAGAGCCGCGCTTCATTATTTCTAAATGACTGCGCCGCACCAGTTTAGGGGCTGCTGCTCCTGGTACCAGCACAGCACCAATGACGAGATCCGCCTCAGGCAAGTAATCATCCAAGGCAGTAATCGTCGAAAGTACCGTATGTACTTGGTTGCCATACTGCAGATCTATCTCACGCAGGCGCGACATAGAGGTATCCATAATGGTGACATTCGCGCCCATCCCAACAGCCATAATCAACGCATTAGTACCAACGACACCCGCGCCAATAATCAGCACGTTCGCAGCAGGAACACCGGGAGCCCCAGATAACAAAACGCCGCGACCACCCGCTTCCATTTCAAGGCAATGAGCACCAGCCTGCACAGCGATACGGCCAGCAATCTCAGACATAGGAGCCAATAGGGGAAGTCGTCCGGCGTTATCAGTAACCGTCTCATAAGCAATGCAGTTAGCACCACTCGCCATAAGCCCTCGTGTCAAATCAAGTGCAGGCGCTAGATGCAAATACGTGAATAACGTGTGATGAGGCTTAAGTAGAGCAACCTCTTGAGACTGAGGCTCTTTGACCTTAACAACCAGCTCTGCTTTAGCAAACACCTCGGTGGCATCGCAAGCAATAGAGGCACCAGAGTTGAGATAACTCTCGTCACTAAAGCCAATTGCATGCCCAGCATGGGCTTCTACCCAAACTTCGTGACCTGCTTGTATCAATTCACGAACGCTCTGCGGTGTTAAGCCAACGCGATATTCATGGTTCTTGATCTCTTTCGGAACACCAATACGCATAATTCATCTCCATGAGCCGACTTAGTTTCAGCATAGCAACGAATTGGCGCACTACACCATCCTTATTCATCTAGCCCAACAACAGAAGTTAAGCATCAAGCGAGCAATTACTCCGTAATTTAAGAGCACTTGCACAATTATTGAACGTATTACCTCACGGTATAAATAGCGAACGCGCCAAAATACGACAGGCTCTAAAAAATGGACGATATAACCTAAATATTAAGTAAGAAACTCATGGCACGATAAATTCCATCGAATTAATATTATGCCCTCCCGAAAAAACCCCTTTTATAGAAATGCAAAGGACGCCATATGGATATCACTTCAGATCAAGTCGTGCAGTTAGGCAAAAATCTTTTATTCTTTAATAACGGTGGAAAAAATGCTGCTTGGATGACTAAAACATCCGCAGCCTTCCCTGAAAAAGGCGTAGAAGATTATTATCTATGCGGTATGACCTTAGTCGATACCGCCAGCGGACAAGGACTTGGTTTTAAAGCCGAGCAAACGAATTTCGATTCGAAGTATATTAATTTCCAAGATCAAAAAACGTCGATGGCATGTGCCGACAACGTAAAAGTCTTGGCCAGCGGCGGTTTTAGCGGCTGTATTTTTCAGCTATGGCGCGACGAAAAAGGCCTGACTTGGGGAACGCATGTTTATAAAGGGGTTGACGTCAATGCGGATATTTCACTTGCCGCAAAAGCCAAAGGCTGGACCTTGCTGTACAGCATAGATACCGCTGGCAAAGGCAAAGATGGCTCTGAAATATTTGTCGTTGCCGTAATGGGAGCGAAAAATGCCGACATCATTTCTCAGCGAATAAAGAACGGTAAATGCGAGAAATTAGTCGACTGGTACACAGTTTACGACTGGAAAAAAGCCGCAATACCAGGGATTGTAGAAGCAAGTTAGTACTACCATCTTTCTGACCTAGCAATTCAAAGCTGAGTTGATCAGCTTTGAATTTCCCTCACTAATCAATCCTCCTCTCAGCACTTTCTCTTTTCCACGTCCTCGCGTTTTCTATTCGTCAGACACACCCATAAATAGTAACAGTTATCATTTGCATTACTGTTATCATCTAATATAATGGCCGCAAATCGATCACTGAGGAAAACTCATGAAGTTATTTGACGGCACTGACTGCAAGCAATTTAAGCGTCACTCACTAAGCCATGCGTTATTAGCTGTTGCAGCATCAACCATATTCACGTCAACATCGACTCATGCCGAAAACGAACAAGAAGTAATCAATCTCGATACGATTTCGGTTTCCGCAGAGCGACCAATTGACAACACTGAGCGCACAGAACAACTAAGTGATGCGATTTACACTGATTCAACAACGCGCTCGTCCGCTGGATTGTCTTTAACGGTTAAAGAGACACCACAAAGCATTAGTGTGTTCAGCCGCCAACGCATGCAAGACCAAAACCTGAGCACACTAAACGATGTCTTATCTCAAACCTCCGGAATTTCGGTTAAAGAATACGACAGTGCTCGTCAGTACTATTACTCACGTGGCTTTGAAATAAACACCATTCTTATTGATGGTGTACCTACCCTCTTTGACCCTGGTTGGGGTACCGGTGAGAACTCCGCAAACACCACAATTTATGAACAAGTAGAGATTATTAAAGGGGCTACAGGCTTAATGTCCGGTAGCGGAAATCCGTCTGCAGCGATCAACCTTGTGCGTAAGCGCGCGAGCAGTGAAGAGTTCACAGGGACAGCCGATTTGGGTTTAGGTAGCCGTAATGAAATAACGGCAACCCTCGACCTAGCCTCGGGCTTGAATGAAACAGGCAGTGTACGTGGTCGCGCTGTGATCCACCGCGAGCAACAAGATTCATTTCGTGATGTTGGCGACAGCACACAAAACATTATTTATGCCACCACAGAAGCCGATCTATCTGATGAAACGCAGCTGACATTAGGCGGTAGCATTCAAGAAAATATAAATAATGGGCCAACGTGGGGAGGTATTCCTGCTTGGTACGACGATGGTACTCGTACTAATTTCAGTCGCTCTAAAACCACATCGGCCGATTGGGCCTACTGGAATACCACACACAAAAATGTGTTTGCCGAAATTAAACACAGCCTGAATGAAAAATGGGATTTAAATGCCCGCTATAACTACGGTACTTCCGATGGTGAATCACGCCTGCTATATGTATTTGGTAATCCTAATCGCGCAACTGGCGACGGCATTACGGCATACTCTGGTGGTAACTTCGGAACGGAATCCAATTACAACATGCTGGATCTTTTTGCGTCGGGCTCTTACGAAATGTTTGGTCGTGATCAAGAAGTCTCCATTGGCGTATCGCGCTCGGAGCGCCATTTCACAGCTTATTCTGCATTTGCAACCAGCGTTGCACCTATCGGCGATTTCAACGAATGGGATGGTACTGGTTATCCTGAACATATCTGGGGCGAACGATTTTTATACGAAGAACAAACCGACACTCAAACAGCGCTGTATGCATCAACACGTATCAACTGGACCGAACAATTTTCGACCATCATTGGTGGTCGTTTAACGGATTTAGAAATTGATCGTAAAGCCGCTGCTTATAATGATGCCCAAGTCATCGAGCATAATGGTATTTTCACACCTTATTTAGGCGTTTTGTACGCGTTTAACGACACGTACACCGCATACGCTAGCTATACCGAAATTTTCTCTCCACAAAACGAACGAAGCCAAAGTGGTGAAGTTCTCAATCCTATTTCAGGAAACAGTTATGAGCTAGGTTTAAAAGCGGGTTTTGCCGAAGATCAATTATTAGCGACCGTCGCTGTATTTAAAACATTACAAGATGATTTAGCAGCAGTCGATGGTACCAACACCGTCAGTGGTTCAGTCGATCAAGCCTACAAGGAAGCCGAAGGCGCAACCTCGAAAGGTTACGAAATCGAATTAGTGGGCGCATTAACTGAGACGTGGGAAGTTCAGCTCGGCTGGACTAAATACGAAGTTGAAGATGCTCAAGGCGAAAAAATAAATACCGAGCAACCTCGCAGTATTTTCAAATCATACACTCGCTATCAACTTCCCGGCGCACTTAATAAGATAACAGTCGGCGGCGGTATTAATTGGGAAAGTGAAAGCTATTCAACCGCAACTAATCCTGTCTCTGGCACCCCTGAAAAAGTACAACAGGAAGCGTTTGCCTTGGTATCTCTCATGGCCAAATACCAAATAACCCCAGAATTTAGCACACAACTGAACGTCGATAATTTAACCGACGAAACCTATTACACCAACATAGGGACGTTCGGACAGGTCGCTTATGGCTCTCCGCGCACTCTTTCTCTCTCTGCTAAATACAACTTCTGAGTAACGTTATGGCTTTATTCTGGCAAGTCACCAGAAGTTATATCAGCCCAGTAGTAGCCGCTTTTCTTGGCGGCTACCTATTCACATGGGGCTTAGTTTCCCTTTTGATTAGTGGCATGGTGTATCTAGGTGGTGATTTTCACAACGCAGAAACCGTCGGATTTTTGCTAGCGTTTCCGATATTCCTATTCATGTTTTTCTGGATTTTTATCGGTCAACGACGCTGGTTACCTTACGGTACTGCCTTTATCGGCGGTGTAAGTATGACAGCCGCTGCCTACGGGCTGCAGACACAGTTAATTCAATAGAAGGCATCACCGTGAAATTTGCAAACACTCGCCAAGCGATGGCATGGCTACATACTTGGCTAGGATTGATTTTTGGCTTTGTACTGATGATTTGTTTCTTCTTCGGTGCACTCTCTGTTTTCGACCGAGAAATCGATCGTTGGGCTATTCCAGATACGCGTTTTGATCCACAGCCGATGCCGTCATTCGATACCATGCTTCTCGATGTATTCGAACGCACCGAACCCGATGTCGCTGAATATAATCGTTTGATGCCTATCTACCATGATCCAGATGCTGGAGATATGACACCGCGCACGGAATTACCGGCCGACGAATACTGGGCATATACCACCCACCGTGATCCAGTATTGCTTATGGGCATTGGCTTTCGCGTACCAAAACCATTGAATACCGACGAGCATAATCATATTCATGGCAGAGTAACAATTGATCCGCGCAGCGGCGAAGAATTACCGAGTAATTCTCTGAAAATCGGCAGCGACTGGTTTTACCCACTGCATTACAGTCTTAATTTAAACTGGAATTTCATCGGCTTCTATATTGTCGGTATTGCGGCCTTTTTTATGCTGGTAGCGCTGGTGAGTGGCGTTTGGATTCACCGTAAAATATTTCGTGAATTTTTCACCTTCCGAAGAGAAAAGAAAACACAGCGGGCAACCTTAGATCTGCATAATATGAGTGGTGTCGTTGCCTTACCATTTCATTTCTTTTTTGCGCTAACGGGTCTTATCATTTTCGCCGCCTTCTATTACCTCCCTGTTACCAATACCATGCTCAAACCGCTTCATAATATGCATGAAACTATTGAAGCAGATACGACCGGATTACCTCATGAGCGTTCAGGAATTGCGGCTTCGATGGCCTCAGTTGATGATATGGTAAGCGAAGCAAAACGACGTTGGGCTGCACGCGATATGGCGGGTGAAGTTGGCTTTTTAATGGTTCACCATGTCGGTGATGCCAACAGCTACGTCAGTATTTATCGCGCTGGCAGTGATCGTGTATCGCTTGTTGGTGAAGGCATACATTTTAAAGCCAGCAACGGCGAAGTATTGCGTGAAGATCCCCCGCACTCTACTGCGGAGAGCATTGCGGAATTTTTAACCGGTTTACACCTTCAGCATTTCGAACATTGGTTTTTACGTTGGCTCTACGTTTTGGGCGGCCTACTCGGGTGTGTATGCATTGCCACCGGCTTTATATTCTTCACCGAGAAACGTAAACAACAGCACGCGAAAAATAACAGCCAAGGCAGTCGTATCGTTGATGCATTTGCCATTACGACCGTCACGGGCATTGTCATTGCAGCAGTGACTATGCTGCTAGCCAATCGACTACTGCCTGCGGATATGCTCAATAAAGGTGACTGGGAAAAGTGGATTTTCTGCATTGCATTAGCGTTCAGTTTTTTACATGCCACCCTACGCAGTGAACCCGTTATCCGAGGTGAAAAAAATCCGGCGTGGCGTGAGCAATGTTTGCTAATTGCTGGTTTATCTATCACAGCGGTGACAGCCAACTGGCTTACAACAGGAGATCATTTAATTAAAACAATCTTCACTAATCCGTACTGGGCAGTAGCAGGCGTCGATTTAAGTTTATTAGCGGTTGCCGCTACAAGCTGGAAAGCAGCGTCACACCTGCAACCTGAAACCGACAAAAAGGAAGACTCTTCTTCTAAGGCTGCATATGAATAACAATACCTTGTGGCTGATTCTTGCCATCATTTTAATGTTTATAGCAATGAGTTGGCTGGCCCTATCGCTACCAAGTCACTGGAAACAAGTTAGATCGGGAAAACCAGCGTCCACGCGCTTGCGTGTGATAGGTTGGAGTGCAATTTTTTTATCAGCGCTGTGTTGTTTTAAAGCGGACCATGCTTCGATGGCTGTATTGGTGTGCCTTATGATAGGTGCAGCGGCAGCGGCCAGCATAGGCATGATATTAAGTACGTGCCCTCATCGACTCAAATGGCTATCCCTCGGCAGTTTTGCCGAGGGATCCAAGCACTAACCATTAACGTCGGTACTATTTATCCATCGTTTCTTTGATTTCTTCTTTCGCATCAGAGGCTTCGTCTTCAATGTCCTCTTTCAGTTGCTCAGCCTTACTTTTTTCGGTTCCTGTTGCTTTTGCAATCGACTCTTTCGCGTCTTCTGCGGCTTCCTCAGCAGAATCTTTAGCATCGTGCGCTGATTCGCTAATCGTTTCTGCGGTATTTTTCGCAGCATTTTCTACATTTTCAGCCGCATCTTTCATCGAATCTTTTGCATCGTCACTACATGCCGCTAATACAAGACCCATTGCTGCCGTAGCCAATAACATTGAAATACGCTTCATTTTAATCTCCATTTTCAGTATTAAACTTAATACTTCGTCAGGGTATACAAAAGAAAGTTCAATATATGCTGTTATTCTCTAAAATGAGATTATTTTGATGAATATCTAAATGCAGATAAAAATATTGGTTTTTAAACTATAAAAAAGCCCACATTAAATAATTCTCATCAGAAAATTACTCATTGCAGGCTGCTTTATGGCGGGTTTCTTTCTGCCTAACGCTTAATTCGACCCTTTGGCTTAAAACCAGGGCGAGGCACATGACGGCCTCGATTACTCACATCTTCAGCAGGAATTAACGCATTAGGGCCAGAGCCGATTAAATCGGTACGTCCCATGGCTTTTAATTCTTCTCGTAGCATTGGCCAGTTTTTAGCATCGTGATAACGCAAGAAGGCTTTTTGCAGGCGGCGTTGAGCAATATCCCGCGGAATGTGCATCTTCTGCGATTTATAACTCATGCGCTGTAACGGGTTGCGTTCCGAGTGATACATAGCCGTTGCCAGAGACATTGGCGATGGATAGAAGGTTTGTACTTGGTCTACGCGCATTTTTTGCTTTTTTAACCACAAGGCTAAATTCATCATATCGCTATTCTCCGTTCCCGGATGAGCAGCAATAAAATACGGCACTAGGTATTGTTCTTTACCGGCTTCCTTCGAGAATTTATCGAACATGCGCTTAAATTCATCGTAGGTGCCCATACCCGGTTTCATCATTTTGGTCAGTACGTTTTGCTCGGTGTGCTCGGGAGCAATTTTTAACAAGCCGCCAACATGATGGGTTACCAATTCACGCACGTACTCAGGGTCTTTTACCGCAAGGTCGTAACGCAGACCGGAGGCGATGGCGATACGTTTTACACCCGGAATTTTACGCGCAGCGCGATACAGTTCCGTCGTCGGCTTATGGCTAGTTTCCAAATTCTTACAAATGGTTGGGTACACGCACGACAAGCGGCGACAATTCTTCAGAATCGTTTCGCTCTTACAGGTCAGGTGATACATGTTGGCCGTAGGGCCACCCAAATCGGAAATCGTACCGGTAAAGCCCGGCACTTTATCTCGAATTTCTTCAATTTCAGTCAGTACCGATTCTTGCGAACGGCTCTGAATAATACGGCCTTCGTGCTCGGTAATAGAACAGAAGGTACAACCACCAAAACAACCACGCATGATATTGACCGAGAAACGAATCATGTCGTAGGCAGGAATCTTGGCGTCACCATAGCTCGGATGCGGAATACGCGCATACGGGAAACCAAATACCGAATCCATCTCGTCGGTTTCCAGCGGTATCGGTGGTGGATTAACCCAAATCTCACGCGTGCCGTGTTTTTGAATCAGCGGGCGCGCGTTATAAGGGTTAGCTTCTTGGTGCAATACGCGAGATGCGTGAGCATACAAAGCGCTGTCATTGCGTACTTTTTCGAACGACGGTAAACGCACATAGCTGGTGTCTTTATCGTGTTCAACTTTGCGCTGCAACGGCATAGGCACAATCTTGATCGGCATGACATCCGAATCCGCGCCCTCTTCCGTCTTGTTGTCTGTGCTGCACGACATTTTTTCAGTGTCTTTCATCTCATACGGATTCGGGATCATGTCGATATGTCCCGGCCAATCAATACGAGTAGAGTCGATTTCAGTCCAACCGGCTGGCGGCGCTTCACGCACAATGGTCGTACCACGTAAATCGGTGAGTTCAGAAACACTGCGGCCTTGAGCCAAGGCATGAGTCAAATCAACAATGGCTCGCTCAGCATTACCGTAAAGCAGAATATCGGCGCCCGAATCGATCAATACCGAACGACGTACTTGATCGCTCCAGTAATCGTACTGGGCTATGCGACGCAAAGATGCTTCGATACCACCAATAACAATCGGTACATCTTTATATACTTCGCGGCACTTTTGCGAATACACAATGACAGCGCGATCAGGGCGCTTACCTGGAACACCACCCGGTGTGTAGGCATCATCACTGCGCACTTTCAAATCGGCGGTATAGCGGTTGATCATGGAATCCATGTTGCCGCCGGTCACACCGAAGTAGAAATTCGGCTTACCGAGCTTCATAAAGTCTTGCGGATTATTCCAATCTGGCTGGGCAATGATACCGACGCGAAAGCCTTGAGACTCGAGCATACGGCCCATCACCGCCATGCCGAAGCTTGGGTGATCGACATAAGCATCACCCGTCACCAAAATCACATCACAGCTATCCCAGCCGAGCACATCCATTTCCTCCCGTGACATCGGTAAAAACGGCGCCGTACCGAAGCATTCTGCCCAGTAGGGATAGTTAGAAAAGAGGTGTTGTTCTTGCTGAGACATGGAAATCGCTAAGGTTGACTACTTTGGTCGGACATTGTCCCAAAATAGCGGCCCAGACTAAAGCAGAATCGTGTAAAACTCGTGCTTAGCCTCGATATTCGCCCGCAAAGACAAAATATTAACTAAACACAATAGGTCTAGCGGTTCGTCGCGTTTGACCGCTTAAACTTTCTATTGACCACGGTTAGGCTAGTAGAACGATAAACATCTCAGCAAAAACTGACTGTTATTGATATTATTAGCCCAACCAAAAGCGGAATTGATTCTGATCCATGTCCCTCGACGACCCCCAAATTAGCAGCGCTAGCTCCAGCCTTAAAATCATGCTTGTGGATGATCAACCGGCTCGTGCGGCGATTCTTGAACAGGCGCTGACCGACGCAGGTTGCACGGTTGTAGCGCGCCTCAGTAGTGCCCAAGGCTTGATGAAGCGTGTAGAAGAGCATCAACCAGACGCCATTATTATTGATATCGAAAGTCCCGACCGTGACATGTTGGAACACATGAGTGTACTAAACCAACATAATCCTAAGCCCGTCATCATGTTCTCTGACGAAGACGATTCCAGCACCATCGAAAAAGCCATTCGTGCAGGCGTAAGTGCTTATATTGTCGATGGCTTGAACCCCAAGCGGGTGAAATCCATTATGGATGTGGCGGTTGCGCGCTTTCGTGAGTTCCAAGCCCTACGTGGCGAGTTAGAAAAAACGAAGAATCAACTCGCCGACCGTAAGCTGTTGGACGAAGCCAAATCGTTATTGATGAAACACAAGAACCTCAACGAGGAAGAGGCTTACCACGCCATGCGCAAAATGGCGATGGATCGCGGGCAGCGCATGGTGGATGTTGCGAAGAACATCATCTCTGTAATGAACTTGTTTAATGATTGAGCAACAAGCAATGACCAAAAACAACGTAGCAACATCAGGACTTGAGCAACCGAATTTAAAAATCGGCTATATGCCCTTGTCCGATAGCCTTCCTCTGCTCGTCGCTGACGAAATGGGATTCTTTGCTCGCGAAGGATTGAGCGTTGAATTGCAGCAAGAAGTATCATGGGCCAATATTCGCGATAAAGTACTCGTCGGCCACTTAGATGCGGCACAAATGCTTGCACCTATGTTATTAGCCACCCACTTAGGCATTGGCGGTTTGCGCAAACCGATGCAAACAGCGTTCGCCATGGGTTTGAATGGCAATGCGTTTACCATCTCTAATAACCTCGCCGCCGAATTAGCAGCGACAGACATACGTGATATCAGTGGCAACGCAAAGCAGGCACTCGACGCGCTAAAAACCGTTATATCCCAGCGCAAAACCGAGAATAAACCAACACTGATTTTCGCGATTGTTTTCCCCTTCTCTATTCATAATTTTCTATTACGAGATTGGTTGGCCAGAGCAGGAATCAATCCCGATAGTGATGTGCAATTAGTTGTACTACCCCCTTCACAAATGGTGGATCACTTAGCGTTACAACATATTGACGGCTTCTTTGCCGGCGCGCCGTGGAACACAGTCGCGATTCAACGGGGTGTTGGTGAGTGTTTAGTCTCTGGGCCTGATTTATGGAGCAACGCACCAGACAAGGTACTAGGCACCACTCAACAGTGGGCGAATGATAATCCCAATACGCTTAACTCTATGATTCGAGCACTGTACCAAGCCTGTGCATGGGCCGATGCGAATCGCGACGACGCGGCAAAACTACTCGCCAAGCACATTCATTTACCGGTGGATGCTGTACAACCTGCTCTATCGGGTAAGTTTGTCTACCGTAAGCGTCAACCAGCAACTCAAGTCGATGATATGCTCGTGTTTAATCGCTACCACGCCAATTATCCATGGCCAGAACACGGACAATGGTTTTTAAGCCAAATGCAGCGCTGGGGCTGGGCGGCCGATAATTTGGATAATGACGCCATCGTTAACGAATGCTACGCAACCGCTACCTACCGAGCTGCATTGGCCGATCAGGCTTTGCCACCAACTTCGCATCAATTACGTTTTGATATTCAACAAGCGTGGGAACTGGACGATACGGCAATGGGCGCAACCGGCTTTAAATATCGCTAACAAAGATGAATCACGAAAAAGTGTCGCTCCTACAAGTTTGAATCGGCTCATTTAGTTAAGCTCCGCTCTTACGACTCTTTATAAGTAAGAGCGGATCTTATCGCGATTTTTTATTTACCCCTCAAACCAAAACACTACCTCCCTCACCCAAATATAATGCACCACAAATAAACCCCACCCTTCGCGCTCGCCCTTATTTAGCGCAAATAATGACAACCAATGTCACCCGCGTGCGTGCACCATCCTAGCTCATATTAGATTATTATCTGTCATTATTGATTTCATATGGTGCAAACATTAATTAAAAAGCCGATTTCATTCCATTTATTAAGGGATTAAAAAGTTGGCACAAGCTTTGTATTAGGTATTTCAGGATCTCAACGGCGAAATCCAACTTTTAGACACAAATACAAGCAAAGGCGCTTATTACGTAATTATTACGTCATAAGCGCCTTTTTTTTGGTTTCAAAAAAGGGGAAGCACAATGCGGGGAACAAAAACACTACGTCGCACGTTCATTAAGAGCGCGCTCGTATTAGCAACAGGCATGGCGACGCTGATATCACCTTATGCGTTGGCGAAAGACTACCCAGAAAAAGAAGAACTAAAATTCGGCTTTATTAAATTAACCGATATGGCTCCTCTAGCGATTGCTTATGAAAAAGGCTTCTTCGAAGACGAAGGCTTGTATGTAACATTAGAAGCACAAGCAAACTGGAAAGTACTATTAGACCGAGTAATTGATGGTCAGCTTGACGGTGCTCACATGCTCGCGGGCCAGCCTTTGGGCGCCACTATTGGCTTCGGTACTAAAGCCGACATCATTACCGCTTTCAGCATGGATTTAAACGGTAACGCAATTACTGTTTCTAACGACATCTGGGAGCAAATGAAACCCCATGTTCCTATGCAAGCCGATGGCAAGCCAGTTCACCCAATTAAAGCTGATTCTCTTAAGCCAGTTGTTGATAAATACAAAGCGGAAGGTAAGCCTTTCAACATGGGTATGGTTTTCCCAGTATCAACGCACAACTACGAGCTACGTTATTGGTTAGCGGCTGGTGGTATTAACCCGGGCTATTATGCTCCTGAAAAAGGCGACACTTCTGGTAAAATTAAAGCCGATGCTTTGCTATCCGTAACGCCACCACCACAAATGCCATCCACCATGGAAGCCGGTACGATTTATGGCTACTGTGTAGGCGAGCCGTGGAACCAACAAGCTGTATTTAAAGGTATTGGCGTACCCGTTATTACCGATTACGAAATCTGGAAAAATAACCCAGAAAAAGTATTCGGTGTTAGCAAACAATGGGCAGAAAAATACCCAATCACTCATAAAGCCGTTGTGAAAGCATTAATTCGTGCAGCAGCTTGGCTAGACGAGAACAACAACGCCAACCGTCCTGAAGCAGTAAAAATTCTGTCTAAACCGAACTATGTCGGCGCGGATTATGAAGTTATTGCGAACTCCATGACAGGTACCTTCGAATACGAAAAAGGCGACAAGCGTGACGTGCCTGATTTCAACGTATTCTTCCGTTATAACGCCACCTACCCTTACTACTCAGATGCCATTTGGTACTTAACTCAAATGCGTCGTTGGGGCCAAATCTCTGAACAAAAACCAGATAGCTGGTACATGGATATTGCGAAACAAGTTTATCGTCCAGATATCTATGCAACAGCAGCAAAAGAACTGATTAAAGAAGGCAAATTAAAAGCCGCCGACTTCCCAGACTTTGCCACCGAATCTGGATTTAAACCTGCGCAAGTCGATTTCATCGACGGACTTACTTACGACGGTAAAACACCAAACGCTTATATCGACCAATTTAAGATTGGCTTGAAAGGCAACGAAAAACCGTAAGTTGTTAATTATAACGCTTTAGACATGAAGACCGGGCGAGCCATACGGCTCGCCCACCCAAGGAGTAGAATTATGAACATTGCGCTATCGAACATTGCCTGGTTAGAGCCGTTCGTGAAAGTCGCCAAAGGTGAGAACGTTGCTCAAAACGTGCAACTCATTACCAAAACAATCGGTATTCCACTGGTCGGTATTTTAGTATTTTTAATGCTATGGTCAGCCGCCGCTAACAGTATCGACACGTCACTCGGTAAGTTTCCTGGCCCAGCGCAAGTGTTAGAGCAATCGAAGAACTTATTGGCAGAACATTTTGCAGAACGTGAACGTGCGGAAGCATTTTATGAGCGCCAAGAAGAGCGCAACGCACAACGTGTAAAAGACGACCCAACTTATGTACCCAAAATCCGCGATTACACCGGTAAAAACACCTATATAGATCAAATTGGTACTAGCCTAGTCACCGTATTAAGCGGATTTTTACTAGCGTCTATTTTAGCCATACCACTGGGCATTGTTATCGGCTTAAGTGCAAACCTGCACGCCGCCTTCAACCCCGTTATTCAAATTTTCAAACCCGTATCACCGCTTGCTTGGTTACCACTGGTGACTATGGTTGTTAGCGCGTTATACGTTACTGACGATCCTGTTGTACCAAAATCATTTATTACCTCCGTTGTCACCGTGATGCTGTGCTGCCTGTGGCCAACCGTTATTAATACTGCATTTGGTGTAGCAACCATTCCTAAAGATTTAGTGAACGTGAGCCAAGTACTTCGTCTGAACTGGATAACTCATGTACGTAAAATTGCCATCCCAGCGTCTATTCCAATGGTATTTACCGGCCTGCGCTTATCGCTAAGCATTGCGTGGATGGTACTGATCGCGGCAGAAATGCTGGCGCAAAATCCTGGTTTAGGAAAGTTCGTTTGGGACGAATTCCAGAACGGCAGCTCCGACTCATTAGGCCGAATTATGGTCGCTATCATCACCATCGGTTTAATCGGCTTCTTCCTTGATCGCGTCATGCTGAGAATTCAGCGCAGCGTATCTTGGGACAAATCAGCCACTTTGCGTTAAGGAAACATCATGAATCCATTACTCGAATTAACTCAAGTTGGTATTGAATTTCCAACACCAAAAGGACCATTTTGTGCACTACAAAATGTGAACTTAAAAATTGCAAAAGGTGAGTTCATATCACTGATTGGCCACTCAGGCTGTGGTAAATCCACCGTTCTTAATATTGTTGCAGGCTTATACCAAGCAACCACGGGCGGCGTTGTTTTAGCCGGAAAAGAAGTAAATGAACCGGGCCCGGAGCGTGCAGTGGTATTTCAAAATCACTCTCTTCTCCCTTGGTTAACGGCTTACCAAAATGTGGAGCTAGCGGTTCAGCAAGTATTTAAAGGTAAAAAATCTAAAGCTGAAATGAAGGCGTGGATTGAACACAACCTTAACTTAGTACACATGGGGCACGCCATGCACAAACGTCCAGATGAAATTTCTGGAGGTATGAAGCAGCGCGTTGGTATCGCCCGTGCTCTATCAATGGAACCCAGTGTTTTGCTATTGGACGAACCTTTCGGAGCGCTCGATGCTCTGACCCGCGCCCATTTGCAAGATTCACTAATGGAAATCCAAAAAGATTTAAACAGCACCGTCATCATGATCACCCATGACGTTGATGAAGCTGTATTGCTGTCTGATCGCATTGTCATGATGACCAACGGTCCTTCTGCAACAGTCGGCGAGATTTTAAATATCGAATTAGAACGCCCACGTAATCGTATCCAACTGGCCGATGATCCAACCTATAACAAATATCGCCAGCAAGTATTGAGCTTCCTCTACGAAAAACAAAGAAAGGTCGACGATTCAATGCCCGTAGAGAAGGCAAAAGAACCCGAAAAAGAACAAGCAGCAGAAAAAGTTGCTTAAAAAATCCAAAACTAAAACTTAAAAACTCAGAACTACCAGGCTTCGATAAAGGAGAATGCCATGAAAGCGCAAAAAACATTACTTGCTATTGCATTGGGGTTAGCAGCTAGCCAAACGTTCGCTGATGCTATTAGCGATGGCAAATTCTATGCTGACGTAACAGCCCGTTTTGAATCTGCAGATCAAGATAACGGCGCCAGCAAAACAGCTAATGCTTTGATTGCAGATACTGCTTTTGGATATGAAAGCAAAGATTTTTCTGGCTTCAAATTTCTAGCTGAATATGAAGTTGTCAACGCTATGATTGATAACTACGCTCCAGAAACAGCCGGTTTTGATACGGTTGCTGACCCAGAAGTTCGTGAATGGAACCGCGCCCAAATCAGCTATGCCAACGATGGCTATACCGCTGTTTTAGGTCGTCAGCGTATTATTCTAGATAACGCTCGCTTTGTTGGTAACGTCGGCTGGCGCGCAAACGAACAAACATTTGATGCAGCAAGCGTTGGCTACACCATCGGCGATGTGGCGGTTAAATACTCTTACATCGATCAAGTAAACAGCATTCTTCCTAAATTCGATGCTGACGTTACCGATCACTTATTAAACATCAGTTACAGTGGTATCAAAGCCGGTAAGTTAACGGCTTATGCGTACTTGCTAAAAGACGATGACACCGATGCCAAGAACGATACATTTGGTGCAAGCTTTGGTGGTAAAACCGCAGTGAATGAGCTGTCTGTGATCTACAGCGCCGAAGTCGCAACTCAATCTACCGATGATTTCGATGCTCTCTACTACGCATTGGAAGGCGGCGTTGTAGTCGATGGCATCACCATTGCTCTTGGTAACGAAACATTAGGTAGCGATAGCGGCGACTACGGTTTCCAAACCCCATTGGCAACTAAGCATGCATTTAACGGCTGGGCGGATATGTTCCTAGCCACTCCGAAAGACGGCTTAAGCGACACTTACTTAAAAGTCGCAGGTATGGCTGCTGGCGTTAAATTGGTTGGTGTATACCACGACTTTAAAGCTGACGAAGGCAGCAACGATTACGGTAGCGAAATCGACTTGCTAGCCGTAAAAAAGCTGAACGACAAGGTAACGGTTGGTGCTAAATACGCAACCTACTCGGCTGAAGACACTTATGTTGACACCGATAAGTTCTGGCTGTGGGCACAAGCTAAATTCTAATAACGTGCTGCTGTAAAACATTCGTTGTTTAGCGGTCGGTAACGGCCGCTTTTTTGCTTAAAATTGATTATAAAAAGAGATTCCGCATGACTGATAATGTATTGGTGATAATTGGTAACGGCATGGCAAGCAACCGTCTACTGGAAGAGTTGGGTACCGACCACCCTTACAGTCAGATTCATGTATTAAGTGACGAGCCAATCGCTCATTACAACCGCATTATGTTATCGCCATTACTAGCGGATGAAACAACACTTGAAGCCATCACCCCACACGATGCAACTTGGTACGAAGAACACCGAATCGCAATACACTTAGATCATGCTGTATCAACTATTGATAAATCAGCAAAAAAAATTACCTGCATGAATGGCAACGAGTTTTTATACAATGCACTCGTATTTGCCACCGGAAGCCGTTCTGCAATACCGCCATTAGAAGGTACAGATAATCGTTCGGTGATTGGCTTTCGTAGCATGACGGATGTCGATGCTATGACAGAGCGCTTAGCCGACCTTGAACATGCCACTGTTATCGGTGCAGGTTTATTAGGTGTCGAGGCAGCGGTTGGTTTACGTAGCCGCGGCGTGCGCGTCACCCTATTGCACCGTAACCCCGTTTTAATGAACCGTCAGCTTGACGAAACAGCCTCGAAATTATTGGAGCACGAACTCATTGCTCGCGGTGTTGACGTTATCACCGGCGCAACCCCTCAACGTTTAATATCAACACCCACCGGCGAACTCTCAGCGGTAGAGCTAACCAAAAATGGCGAATTGATAACAACGCCAACCCAGTTGGTGGTATTTGCGACGGGCATTATTCCTAATATCGAATTAGCAGCAAGCGCTGGCATACTCACCGGTCGCGGCATTTGCGTTAATAGTAAAATGGAAACATCGGAACCTAATGTGTATTCATTGGGCGAATGCTGTGAATTCGACGGTACAACCTATGGCCTAGTGGCTCCGATATGGGATCAAGCAAAGGTACTAGCACGCCGTTTAAAAACCCAAGACACGGATAAAAGTACATTAATCGACTATATTGAGCGCACTCATCTAACCAAGTTAAAAGTATCGGGATTGGATGTGCACAGTATTGGAGAATTCGATGCCACGGATAATTGCGAGATTTTAGATCTAAAAGACCTAGTTGATGGCATTTATAAAAAGTTAGTAATTCGCAACAATCGAATTATTGGCGTGCTCTGTGTTGGCGATGTAGCCGACAGCCATTGGTATTTCGAGTTAATGTCAGAAAATCGTGATATTAGCGCTATTCGCGGACAATTGATTTTAGGCCAAGCCTATTGCGCGGCGGCTTAGTAGAGATCTATTGATACAAGTAGCTAGGCTTGTTTAGAAATGAATGCCTAGCTGCAACCCGTAAGCATCTCGATTTTCTTTATTATGAATTTTAGAATCAAAATAGCGCCGTACATAGGGATATATACGTACACCACCAAAATCAATCGAAACGCCGAGTTCGGGAAAGAAAGCACCAATACTTTCTTTCTCACATTCTTCTTCTGAGTCAGTGTCGACATCCTCATCACACACCAACGATTCACCTAAAAACATTCCAACGCCACTTTGGATGTTTACATGCGAAAAATCAGTATGGAACAATAAAGATATCGAATATCCCGCAAAAACATCCTCAACGCCTTCGGAGTTCTTACCAAAGTACAACACTCCAGAAAGACGGCCTGAGGTATACGCAGAAATATCGCTCATGATTGCCAATTCAGCGCCTGATCGAGTACCTCCAGGTTCCTGAAAATAACCAAACGAAACACTTCCGACGGGTTTGCCATCATTAAAGTCGCTAAAGTCACCACTAGGATAACTAATATCAGTAATCAGCCCTTCAGCCGCAGCCATCGGCGAAATGCCAAATGATAACCCAACCGAACATGCCATGAATAATCGACCAAGACTAAGCATGAATTTATTGTTTTTATTAGTCATAAAAAACACAGCGTTAACTCCAAACACGCTAGCCAGTTGCGAGAAAATATCCTTGTGCAATCACCACGATTAACAAGCCAAAGCTAATAACCTGCCAAACTCTGCCGCTATTCTGCTGTAATAGAGGACGTCGTTTAAAACTACGAATCAAGTCTGGATTCGGTTTCAACAAATCATTCCAAAACTCAGAATACGCCTGTTGACGCTGCTTCAGATCAGGATGACAACCCTTTTGGATTGCTAAATCTAACCAACGCGGTAAATCGGGACGATGCTCAGTTAACGCTTGATACGACCACTCGCTAATCGAACGAGCACCACGACGATGAACTTGATCCATTTTAAATGGCTGCGCTTGGCTTAGCATTTCATAAACCATAACGGCTAGCGAAAACAAATCACTTTGCATCACTGCTACACCATCCAAAACATATTCCGGCGCAATATAATTAACCGAGCCTACGGGGCAGTCTTCTTCAATTGCCGAACGTATTTCTGCTAAGCCACGAACCGCAACAGTGCCGAAGTCGATCAGTTTTACCTGACCAGCCGTTGTGATCATCACGTTCTCTGGCTTGAGATCACGATGCACCATCCCTGCTCGCTGGAAGACACGCAAGCCATGGATAATTTGCTCGACGATACCACGAACTTCGTTGACGCTGGCATTAGGATGGTCGTGAATCCACTGGCGAAGATTCGCACCTTCGATTAATTCACAAATATGATAGAGAAACCGTCCTTCAGGCTCAGGCGGTAAAATACGCATGACATGTGGATGATCTATTCGACTCCCCACCCACTGCTCGCGGACAAAACCTTCGAGGTAAACCAAATCTTCTTCAAAATTTAGTGACGGCGCTTTGAGTATGTAGCGCTTGTTATTACGCAGGTCGAGAACTTTGTACAGATGACTACGAGTACCCGCATACACAATGTGCTCAACTCGATACTGATCAATCCGGTCACCCACTTTCAATACAGGAGGAATCGCTCTATCGGTTAATTCTCGCTGGGTTTCTTCCAAGTTCATTTCAGGAACACGATCAACCCGCAAGATAAAGCAGGTTAAATTATCATCACTGCCTTTTTCCAACGCTAATTCGACGGCTCGCTTTGCAACACCCTCAATATCATTTTGAGCATTCGAGGTCGACTGAGTTTGCAAAGGCGACAACAACTCAATAAATTCCGAGTTAGTACAAAAGCCATGCACGCCATCCGTGGTACAAATTAAAATATCACCGTCATGAATATCAACCGTGTGATAATCAACCTCAAGATGCGTATCCATCCCTAAAGCGCGACTTAAATATTCACGGCCATTGCCATGACGATGCGTATGATCGCGAGTGAGTGGCTCTAACGTGGTACCTCGCAAACGCATAATGCGACTATCGCCAACATGAAAGACATGCAGCGTATTCGACTTTAAAACGACCCCACTAAAAGTCGTCACCAAACTATTATGACGTGCAGAAGCCTGTTGGCCATGATGATACAACCACGCATTCAGTGAGCTAAGTACCTTTCCAGCGGCGGTTTTAACGTCCCAGCTATCGGGGGTACTGTAATAGTCATTTAAGAAATGCGTAACGCTGGTGATACTGGCTTGCTGGGCGTTTTCGCTACAGCTCACACCATCGGCGATACAGGCAGCAATACCTTTATAGCGGGTTATAGATAACGTCGGCTGATACGCAGCAAAGGCATCTTGATTTTCAGTTTTAATGCCAGCACTGGTGAAACCACCGTAGGTTACGGATAACTCTGAACTCATGGGAGACTCGCGTGGAGTATGGTTGGAGGTAGCTTACCAAGTTTGGGGCCACAGTGCAGTGTGTAGCCCCGAATTGAAAACCGCGGCCTAAGCCGCGGTGTTTATCAATCAGCCATGCCCGACACTGATCATTTCAACCGAACCGTCTTCACGAACTTCAGCAATGTGCCCTTTAGGTTCTTCCATCATTAGTAATGCAATAAAACCAACAACGGCAGTTCCCGCAATCACCAAGAAGAAAGTCGAGTAATCAACAAACGACAATACGGTTAAGTAAGTAACAGCACCGACGTTACCATAAGCACCTGTCATACCGGCAATTTGGCCAGTCAGACGACGTTTAATCAAAGGCACCACCGCGAATACTGCGCCCTCACCTGATTGTACGAAGAATGAACATGCCATCGCCGCAACAACCGCCAGCCATAAAGGCCATTGGCTATCAACCATCGACATCAGCAAGTATCCGACCGCTAAACCAGCGGTTAAAATTAACAAGGTCGGCTTACGACCAAACTTATCGGACAGCCAACCGCCACCAGGACGAGACATTAGATTCATAAAGGCGTAAGCCGATGCAACCATACCGGCAACCACTGGGGTTAACTCAAAGGTTTCAGCAAAGAACAATGGCAACATAGATACCACTGCCAGTTCCGAACCAAAGGTGGCGAAATACAAAATGTTTAGTACAGCAACTTGCTTGAATTTATACTGATGCATTTCTGGCACTGGGGTATGAAAGATATTTTTATTGACCTTCCAGACGTGAGATACCTCATAAATAAACAACAGTACTAAGCCCACATAACATAATAGCGATGTGGTTTCAGACAGCATAGCAACGCCGGCCGGCGACAATTTCCACGTTAATAAGGCAAGTGCGGCATACATAGGCACTTTCATAATCAGCAAGAAGAAGAAATCGCCTTTGCTGGTCACTTCCATTGCACCCATATTTTTTGGTTTAAAGTAAGTCGATCCTTTAGGTGTATCCGATACATTCATATAGTACACAACACTGAATAACAGACTCATTAAACCCGTTAAACCAATGGCATAACGCCAACCGTCATCACCGCCAAACCAAATAGCAATCACAGGCAAGGTAAATGCCGCAGCCGCAGAACCAAAGTTACCCCAACCGCCATAAATACCTTCTGCTGTACCTAATTCATTGGCAGGGAACCATTCACTCACCATACGAATACCGATCACAAAACCGGCACCAATAAAACCGAGCATAAAACGCGCAATGGCTGCCTGTACGAAGGTGTCGGCCAAAGCAAACATAAAACACGGAATAGCACATACGGCGAGCAAGGCAGAGTAAACAATACGTGGGCCATAACGGTCAGTTAACATACCGATCACGACACGCGCTGGAATTGTTAATGCGACGTTCAAAATTAATAAAGTTTTAATTTCTGATTTTTCTAAGCCCAAACTTGCAGCAATGGCTTGCAACATAGGCGCAAAGTTAAACCACACCATAAAGGTAATAAAGAAAGCCATCCAACTCAAATGAAGGACCTTCATTTTGCCGGTGAAAGCAAAAAGATTAAATTTTTCAGCACTCATTTTCTAATTTCCATTATTTTCTTGATCTGGGTGTAACCGCTAGCACGAGAAAAAGTGGCTTATCCGGCCACTTTCACCACACCATTTTCAATCGTTACTGGATAGTTTGGAATTTTTACATCTGCATCTTCCAAACACTCACCCGTCGTCAAATCAAAGTGCTGTTTGTATAACGGTGATGCCACCACTGGGCGATCACCAATCGAGCCTAAGATACCGCGCGATAATACATTAGCATTACCGAATGGATCAAAATTACTAATGGCATAAACCTGCTCGCCTTCACCGTAACGAAATACGGCAACCTGCTTGCCATTCACCAGCGCACACACGCCGGTGTCAGGATTAATATCGGCCAACGAGCAAACGTTTGTCCAAGTAGTCATAGTATTCCCCTGCTGTTCTGTATGTGATGTAGTTGTAGACATAAATCGCTCCTTATTACTCGGCAGTGACATTGACTAATGCAATGCGCTCTTTCTCAGTTGCAGGGCGACGCTGTCCACGTTCACGCACAAATTGCAGATTATCGTCTTGCTCATCAGCGTTAATAAAATGGGCAAAACGTTTTAGTTTTTCAGGTGACTCAATAGTGGTTTTCCACTCACACTGGTAAGTATCAACAACTTTAGTCATTTCATTTTCTAATTCAGTTGCGATGGCCAATTTATCGTTAATTACAACGTCACGTAGGTAATCCAAACCACCTTCCATGTTTTCCATCCACACCGATGTACGCTGTAAACGATCAGCAGTACGCACATAGAACATCAACACACGGTCGATGTATTTAACTAAGGTGTCATCATCAAGTTCGGTTGCGAACAAGTCTGCATGACGAGGGCGCATACCGCCGTTGCCACACACATACAAGTTCCAACCTTTTTCGGTTGCGATTACACCAATGTCCTTCGACTGTGCTTCAGCACATTCACGAGTACAGCCAGACACCGCAAATTTAATTTTGTGCGGAGAGCGTAAACCTTTGTATCGATTCTCTAATGCCAACGCCATTGAAACGCTGTCAAGAACGCCATAACGACACCAAGTACTACCAACACACGATTTAACGGTACGCAGTGATTTACCGTAGGCATGGCCAGTTTCGAACCCTGCATCTACTAGTTTCTTCCAGATAGCGGGTAATTCGTGTAATTGTGCGCCGAATAAGTCGATACGCTGACCACCCGTAATTTTGGTGTACAGGTCATACTCTTTAGCGACTTGGCCTAACACAATGAGTTTTTCTGGAGTAATTTCACCGCCAGCAATACGCGGGACAATAGAATATGTACCGTCTTTTTGCATGTTGCCCAAGAAGATGTCGTTGGTATCTTGTAACGGCATTAACTCTTCTTTCAGCACATACTCATTTTGGTACGACGCCAAGATAGAACCCACTGTCGGCTTACAAATTTCACAACCGTGGCCAGAGCCATGTCCAGATACCACTTCTTTAAAGCTGGTGTAGCCTTTAATACGAATAATGTCGGCCAACTCAGCACGCGTGTAAGCAAAGTGCTCACACAAGTTATTGTTAACTTCAACACCCATAGACGCTAACTCGGCGTCCATCACCTGCTTAACTAAGGCAGAACAACCGCCGCAACCCGTCGATGCTAACGTGGCCCCCTTGATGTCTCCCATAGTGCAACAGCCACCTTGAACCGCCGCATTAATATCGCCTTTGGTGACATCAAAACAAGAACAGATTTGAGCCGCATCAGGCAGTGCCGACACACCTAGACCAACCGCAGGCTCGTCACCCATTGCTGGTAAAATTAATGCCGCAGGGCTACCCGGAATATCCATATCATTAAGCATTAGTTGCAATAACGTGCCGTAGGCTTCAGCTTCGCCCACCAATACCGCACCCAGTAATTTCTTACCGTCAGCCGAAACAACCAAGCGCTTATATACTTCGGCAACATCATCGCTAAACACATAGCTTTGTGCTCCCGCCGTATGACCGTGCGCATCCCCAATCGACGCGACATCAACACCTAAAAGTTTTAACTTGGTGCTCATATCTGCGCCTTTAAAGGCAAGTGCTGGGTCATCGTGGGTAATTAATTGGCTAACGATATGTTGGATAGCTACTTTGGCCATCTGATAGCCTGGAGCAACCAAGCCGTATATTTTGTTATCCCAAAGCGCACATTCACCAATCGCATAAATATCGTTTTCTGATGTTTGGCAATAATCGTTCACAACGATACCGCCGCGCTCACCCATATCTAAACCAAATTGGCGTGCCAATTCATCCTGAGGGCGAATGCCTGCAGAAAATAAAATCATGTCGGTTTCTAAGAAGGAGCCATCCGCAAAATTCATGCGGTAACGGCATTCTTCACCCGCCACAATTTCTTTGGTGTTTTTCTCGGTATGAACCGTTACACCTAAATCTTCGATTTTACGGCGTAATAATTTACCGCCGCCTTCATCTAATTGAACCGCCATTAAACGCGGAGCAAATTCAACAACGTGAGTTTCTAATCCAGCCTCACGTAAAGCATTAGCCGCTTCCAAACCTAACAAACCACCGCCCACAACAACACCGGTCTTACTCACTTTTGCCGATGCAGAAATAGCTTCTAAATCTTCGATAGTACGGTATACCAAGCAATGATCTTGATCTTTGCCAGGAATAGGAGGAACGAACGGATAAGAACCTGTCGCCAGAACTAACTTATCGTAGCCTTCAACGCGTCCAGTAGAGGTCGTAATGGTTTTATTGTCGGCATCAATACCAACGACTTTATCGCTAACAATATAAGTAATACCCAAGTCATCGTAATGATCAGGAGTTGTTAGTGATAAATCTTCTGCGGTAGCACCGGAAAAATATTTACTCAGTTGAACACGATCATATGCCAGACGTGGTTCTTCTGAGAAAGTAATGAGATCAAATTGGGATGCGTGTTCTGATGTGGCTAGAGTGTTTAAAAAGTTGTGACCAACCATGCCGTTGCCAACGACTATTATGCGTTTCTTGCTCATTATGATGTCTCTCTATCTGGTCATATATCGGAATTCTCCTTGGGTGCGCCATTGCTCTATTTCCTCATTACGCCGTTGTAGTGGGAAACATCGATGATTACCTAGCAATTGCGATGCCAAAAATGAAAATAATAATAAAGCTGAGTAAAACTAAGGCGTTATACCGTCTTACTAGGGCATAAACTCGTTTAATATCACCTATAAAATAAGTATTTCGCACCATGATAGTTCGCGAACAAGCAATACCGCCCAGTAAAAGCGCAGTTGTTTAAACATCAAACAGTTTCCGAAACATCACGTCAAAAGAGAGTGCACCAGAAAATTTTTCAATTTTTATGTAGGTTTTAAAAACAGCTTATAAAAAGTAGCTATTAGCCCACCCTCAATCGAGCAAACTCGCGGCCTCAGCACCAAAGTGCAACAAAACAGACACAAGAAGCACCACTAAGGTGCGAAATATCACTACAAGTTAGCCCGAAGGGTTCTGCACTAGTCCCTATGTTTCGAGCACTGAACCTCCCCACCCCCTGAAATCGCCTCTTGTTTGTATGCTCTAGATCTGAAAGTACAAACTTGGCATAAATCTTGATATAGGAATAACCAATGAGAGAATTCTAGTGGCTACACTCCTGAAGGCTCTCCGATACCAAAGGCGGTATCACTATTTTGTGTTGTGTAAGAGCATTGGCGCTCACAGGGATTCTGTGAGCGCTTTTTTTTTGGTTAAAAAAGGCAAACGATGATGATAACGGAATTGCAACAGACCAATACCACATGCCCCTACTGCGGAGTAGGCTGTGGTGTAACTGTTCAATACCAAGCCGGAGAGATATCACCAACGGCCAATCTAACAACAGCTCAAACGGGCAGTGTTCAACCCGTCGCTGGCATGCAAGCTCATCCTGCTAACTTTGGTCGCCTGTGCGTTAAGGGCTCTGCATTGCATGAAACGATTGATCACACCGACCGCCTTCTGTATCCAACCATGAACGGCAAGCGTACAAGCTGGGATAAAGCTCTAAGCCTAGTAGCCGACAAGATTCAGCAAGTTATACATACCCACGGCCCAGACGCCGTTGCCTTTTATGGTTCAGGCCAGCTATTAACCGAAGACTATTATGTTGCCAATAAGCTGATGAAAGGCTTTATTGGCAGCGCCAACATGGATACCAATTCGCGCTTATGCATGGCCTCTGCGGTAGCCTCTTATAAGCGTTCGTTAGGCTCTGATACCGTACCGGGCAATTACGAAGATTTAGAAAAAACCGACTTATTGATTATGGTCGGTAGTAATGCCGCATGGGCACACCCCATTTTATTCCAACGCATTGTTGCAGCTAAAAAAGCTAATCCGGCAATGAAGGTCGTAGTGATCGACCCTCGCCGTACCGCGACATGTGATATTGCCGACCTGCATTTAGCTATTCGCCCTGGATCAGACACCTTTTTATTCAACGCCCTGCTGACCTATATGGATCAAAGTAACGCGTTGGATTACAGCTTTATTCATAACCACACCGATGGTATTGCCGAAGCTCTTGAAAGCGCCAGTGCCAGTAGCGCAACCTTCGAAGAACTTGCTCAGCGTTTAGATGTCTCCAGCAATGATTTAAATCTATTTTTTGAATGGTTTCGTGATACACCAAAAACAGTGACGTTTTATTCTCAAGGCGTAAATCAAAGTTCGGCTGGCACCGATAAAGCCAACGCCATTATTAACCTACATTTGGCTACCGGACGTATCGGAAAAGAAGGAGCATCTCCCTTCTCGATTACCGGCCAACCGAATGCAATGGGTGGCCGTGAAGTTGGAGGGCTGGCAAATCAACTTGCAGCCCATATGGACTTTAGCGCCGCAGAACGCGATTTAGTACGCCGCTTTTGGCAGGCGCCAACCATTGCTGAACGCCCTGGTCATAAAGCCGTCGACTTATTCAATGCAGTAAAAGAAGGCAAAATTAAGTTTCTTTGGATTATGTCGACCAATCCATTGGTGAGCATGCCCGACGCCGACGATGTTAAAGAAGCGATGAAGCGTTGTGAATTAGTTGTGGTATCGGATTGTATGGCCAACACAGATACCACCGCCGCAGCCCATGTATTATTACCGGCAGCAAGCTGGGGCGAAAAAAATGGCACAGTCACCAACTCCGAACGTCGAATTTCTCGTCAGCGTGGATTCTTACCTTCGCCGGGTGAAGCCATGCCCGACTGGTGGATTATCTCTCAAGTTGGCGGTCGCCTTGGCCATGAAGAAGCTTTTAACTACGAACACGCAAGTGATGTATTCGACGAACACGCCCGTTTATCCGCGTTTGAAAATAACGGTAAACGCGACTTCGACTTATCCGGTTTAGTCGGCATGAGCCGCAGCCAGTACGATGCACTCGCACCGATTCAATGGCCAGTTAACGACCAATACCCAAGTGGTCGCGCGCGCTTTTTCGACGACGGTCATTTTTACACCGCTACCGGTAAAGCCAAATTCATTAACGTAGAAGCACGCCTACCCGAAGTACATTCCCAAGGCGACCTAGTGATGAATACCGGTCGTATTCGCGATCATTGGCACACCATGACGCGCACGGCAAAATCTGCACGTTTAGGCCAGCACATCGCTGAGCCATATGCTGACATTCATCCTGACGATGCGAATCTGCGCGGCATTAAACACGGCGACTTAGTCGAAATACATAATGAGCGCGGCCATATTATTGTTCGCGCACAAGTCATTAACGATGGCCGCCAGCGCAAAGGCGAATTATTTGTACCAATGCACTGGACCAATCGTTACGCCAGCAAAGCGCGCATGGGTACTTTAATTGCCAAAACGACCGATCCCATTTCTGGCCAGCCAGAATTAAAATTCACTCAAGTGAACGCGCGCCCATTTAATACCGCGTGGCAGGGATTTATTCTAAGCCGTAAAGACCTTGGCCCACTTCCTGCCGACTATTGGATTTATGGCGTTACCGAGACTGGTCACGGCTATGAAATTGCCGACCGAGAATCGCCACTCGCATTAATCGAAACCCTAAAAGCACGCCTACCCGAAGGCGACTGGATTACGCTAAGCGATCCTAGCCACAACCATTACCGACTCGCCCTACTCACGGATGGACGCCTACAAGCTGTCATATTTATTCATCAAAATTACGATTTTGGTGCACGTCAGTGGTTGATCGAACGCTTTAACGACGAAACCCTCAGCGCCAATGATCGCAAAGCACTGCTTGCAGGCCGCCCGTTAGGCAAGCAAGCTGACAAAGGCGCAATTATTTGCTCCTGCTTCCAAGTAGGCGAAAACACCATCAAAAACAGTATTCAACAAGGCTGCTGCACCGCAGAAGCCCTAGGCGAAGCATTGAAATGCGGAACAAACTGCGGCTCGTGCATACCCGAATTAAAAGCATTAATACAACGCGAAGCGCTAGCAACCAACGCAGCCGACGCCATGACTGCCGAATAAGTGGATATCAAAATGAACCGTAAAAAAACACTTAGCCTTAATACAAAACAATCAGAATCTAACCAACAAACACTCGGTAAAGTATGGCTAGTAGGCGGCGGCCCAGGTGACCCAGAGTTACTGACGATTAAAGCCATGCGCGTATTAAGCGAAGCGGATATTGTGTTGTACGACAGCTTAATTTCAGAAGAAATACTCGCCATGCTACCAAAAAAATGCACCCGCATTCATGTTGGTAAACGCTGTGGCGCACACAAAATGACCCAAGTGGATATTCAAAAGTTACTGCTCACCAGCGCCCGTAAATACGGCAAAGTTGTGCGCTTAAAAGGCGGCGACCCATTTATCTTTGGTCGTGGCGGTGAAGAGCTAGAATATTTAATGAAACACGGCGTAGAAGTGGATATCGTACCCGGCATTACCGCCGCCGGAGGCTGCGCTGCCGCAGCGAAAATCCCACTCACACATCGCCAATATGGCAACGCCCTAATGCTCGATAGCGGCCACACCCAATTTGGTGATTACGAACCCAGCCAAAATCCGACCCGCGTATTTTATATGGGCCTGAAACAAGCCGGAATGATCACCGCACGTTTATTGGGCGATGGCCTCAACGAATCAACCCCCGTAGCCCTGATCGCCAACGGCACACTACCCAACCAAGAAGTACACACCGGCGTACTGATGGACCTACCGCGCTTAGCCGAACGCTATTCAGCCAGCGGCCCCGCCTTAATTATTGTGGGTGAAGTCGCCGCCTTTGCCGCCCGAAACCAAATACAAATGACCCGTCAGGCAGTGGCTTGAGTACGAACAAAAGATACCGTAAAAAGCTAGGCGGCTGACACAGCCGCCGACCGCCTAACTTGGATTAACCCTTTCCCGTAAGAGCGAAACTTTTTCGCCATAACCTCGATTTAATAGCAACAAATATTGATCTCACGAAGGTATGAAACATGCTCTAATTGCAGAGCAATTAGCTGTGCATTTGAAATTCAGTCACATCAACGCCTTTAATGGAACTAACTGGCTCACTTGAATATTCAGACATTACCACACAGCGATTCCTATCAAGGCGTAGCCAGAAAACGCTGATAAAAGCTTCTGACCTTGCACTATATCTATAAAAAAGACGCTCAGATTTATTGATAGCTTTATAGTTTGCATACAGTATATCTAGTGAATTGGTCGATTTTTTGCGCGTTTACGCCCCACCACCAAAATCTCCATGCTCGAATTGCCGCTAACGATTAATAGAAATACAAGACTAATCAATAAGTTAGAAACTTGGGCAGATTGATAGTGTGCCAAATATAAAGGTCAAATCAGCGTGTAAACGCACATGCGCGTTTGCACGCTATATGAGGTACTTGTTTAAGTCACTTTTCGTAGCAGAGACAGTGGGTTAGACTCGAAACATAAAAAGGAAGCGAAGCGTCAAAACGCGCATGAATAAAACTGTTAACTGCCAAGGAAGATATGAGCATCGAATACAAAATTAATGAGCCTATAACTACAGATCAGTTTGTAGCGCTACTGAAAGCATCGACACTGGGAGAGCGCCGCCCTATTGAGGATAGGGAATGTATGGAAGGCATGATTTCAAATAGTAATCTTGTCGTTAGTGCTTGGCATAACAACCAGCTTGTTGGTATTGCCCGAAGCATCACTGATTTTCATTATGCCTGTTATTTATCGGATCTGGCCGTAAGTACTGAGCACCAAGAGTCTGGTATTGGCAAACGGCTTCAAATTCTTACTCAAGAGCAGCTTGGCCCAAAATGCAAACTTATACTCATAGCAGCACCAGCGGCTAATCAGTATTACGAGCATCTTGGTTTTAACCACAATCCACGCTGTTGGGTTCTTGAACGTGATTCAAGCATCCGCAGTTAACAAACAAAGGCAGCGGACGCCAAAAAGCGGCGCTCGCTGCTTTGGGCGTTATAAATCACTCTAGCCTTGAGTGATCGCATGTACTAAAATGTATTACAGATTGGTACAAGAGAGCGTCTCAATGGGTATTACAAGTATTCGGCTAGCAGATGACATAGATAAGCCACTTGAATTTTTAGCTAGCAAGCTAGATAGAAGTAAGAATTATCTTATAAATCAAGCGATTAAAGAGTTTTTGGCAAGGCAGTCCGTAGAGGAGTCTCGGTGGGCAGACACTTTGGAGGCTCTAGAGTCTATTAAAGCAGGTAAATCCATTGCTGAAGCAGATGTGAATGCCTGGCTAAACAGCTGGGGTACTGGTGAGCGCAAAGAGCCACCGAAATGATAGAGGTTGAATATTCCCCAGAGTCGATGAAAGATCTTCAACGGGTTGTCGAGTTTGTTGAGGTTAAGAATCCTTACGCCGCACGAAGAATCGCAATTGATCTTCAAGAAGGAATTTTCAAACTAAAGCAATTCCCTGAAATTGGCTTGCCGGTCATAAAAGCGCCTGATCCTGAAAAAATCCGAGATCTATATATTGGTGATTACACCGTTCGGTATTTAATCACCAGTGGTATTGTTTATATTTTGAGAGTTTGGCACAGCAAGGAAAATGAGAAAAATATATAACAAAAAAAAGCAGCGGATTCGCTATGCTCCCCGCTGTTTGCGGCGTAGGGACAATCGGGACAGTCATTGTAATTCACTTGCCCATGTGCGGGGCGTCATAAGCTTCAAAGCTTCTAAGCTACATCCATTTTTTCATGAAGTATTCGAATAATCTGTAAAGGTCCATCTGCTGTAAATTTATAGAATATTATGTGACTGCCTTGAGGGAATTTATAATATCCGTCTTTAATATAATCACAGTTTTTTCCTAAGGTGGGTGACGCCGCTAGCATATGAAAGGCATCATCAAACTGCTTGATATAAATATTACGCTGCGCCAGCCCCCAGCGAACTTGCGTAAATTTGGCAATAGCTAACAAATCACTTTTGGCGCGAGTGGTTAGCGTAAATGAAGTCATTTGCTGTTTTCATTATCAAGCTCAGCTACGAAAGACTCATAACTATACTCAGCAACGCCACTAGCCTCTCCGTCTTTAAGCATCTGCCGCAATACTTCGAGCTTACTTTCGTGGTCTTCAAGTGCCCTCAGACCTGCGCGTATTACCTCACTTGCAGAGCTGTAGCGGCCGCTTTCAATCTGATGAGCTATAAAAACATCAAAGTGCTCACCGAGTGTCATACTAGTGTTTTTAGCCATTTCAAACCTCCAAAATACCAATATATACCCAATTATGGTATGGAAGGAATGACAAGGCAATCGACCCAAAGCCTGATCCCCCACCAAACTAATCCCTCTTAAACATCTGCTCACCATTCGGCACCGCAAACATATCCTCATAGCGCTGCCCTGCTCGCCCTAGCCTATCCCGAATAATGCACACCAGCGGAGCCACTACTACGGCATCTTTGCTGACCAAGTGATATTCAACAAACTCGTATAACGAATCAAAAGACCGATAGATTAGATGCAATTCCTCATGCAAGGATAAAACGTCATCCAGCTCTGCCGGACGCCGTGGTAAATCGACATTAGCCATTTCCATGCTCCAGTAGCGGAAGTTAATAGGTATAGCCCCAACCTAAACCGCCCGTATACCTGAATTCTGGGCTTTCATGCTAGGATGCTGTGTTAAGACAATATTCAACCGGCTAGGGTTTTAGCCGACTAACTTACTATAGGACAACCATTGATTATCAGAAATTAATTGTTGATAATTAATAATCATATTTTTCTATGAGTAAAGAGCAAGTTAATAGACTGAAACTAATATGGGCACAAGAAAGGCTCACTGCAACTTGGCTACAAGAAAGAACCGGCATAGATGTTGGCAGATGGCGCAACGTAAGATCTGGCAACGTAGAGATACGCGGAAATGAAATCGAAGAAATCGCCAAGCTCTTTCCTGAATATGCCTATTGGTTAGTAACAGGTTTAGAAATACCTGAAGCAGGACAAATCAGTCCTATGACGAAAAAAGCACGATAGGGCCATAGCCAACAAGACTAATACCATTGGCACAAGATCAACAATCAAAGGATTGAAGCATGTTCCCAAAAGAATTCTACATAATGCCAGAGGAGCTTTTTCGTCTCGGCAACTCAACGACACCAAAGCTATCAAACGTTCGAGCACGTGATGTAGATATCGTTCAAATAAATGGTATCGCGATCATAAAGGCGAACGGAAAAGGAATTAGTGTTTTTGATAAGGTGGGTATAAATGAATCCCCCATGTCAGGCTGGGTGTGGCGCTTTGCTCCAAATACCCAACCTCCAATTGGTTTGAAATTAGTTCAAGATAAACCCCATCACTTCTGTATAGCACCGACCCAAAATATGCCAATTAGCAAATATATCGGTCTTCTTGAAGAGTTAGCTCTTAAAGGACACAGGGTTTATAAAAAAGAAGGTACTGCTGTATGAGTTCATTCGAATTAAACCTAGCTGAATCAGAGCTAAAAATAGTTCTTGAAGCATTAACTGAGCTAGAAATGAAAATGGCAACGATCTGTGATACATCAACCGATGAAGATGAAATTGCAGATATAGGTAATGACCTTATCGAAGTGAGGCTGCTACTCAAGCCACTCAAAGAAAAGGCAATTGCCCAATACGGCGAAAATATAATCAACTTTTCGCGCGAGCTTCTGTAACATGAGCGGTGTATTCATAAGCGTTCCATCAGGGTAAAATTAAAGGGCATTTTCCGGCGCAGCAAATACGCTCTTACAGGGTTTGCTAAATCAATCACTGAACCCTTTGATGGAACATATTGGAAATGTGCTGAGAGAAAATTACTAGCAATGAATATACGTTCTAACATGTTTGTCCATTTGACCTTTGATCTTCGCTCCGTTTTTGGGGTGGCTGCGCCACTCTACCCCAAAACTCCACTACGACCAAAACGCTAATAAATGCGTTAGGGAGAATATAGTGAGACCTATTTTCACAGTTCATGCAGGTGAGTTTCTTGTTGGTGAATACATCGAAAAATGCTTTCCTGAATTAAACGTTTGGATTCCGTCAAAAGATACTGGTATTGATCTTATTGTAACAAATAAAAAGGACTCATCTAAGTCCGTAGGCATACAAGTCAAGATGTCGCGCGACTATAAGCCTGTACACGCAATAGATGCTTTTAGTAGAAAACTCCTGGCTGGTGGATGGGTGACTCTTACCCACGATAAAATTAAAAAATCAACAGCAGATTATTGGATTTTCATTCTTGTTTCTCATGAGCGGAAAATGGAACCAAAATACATAATCATCCCTCCATCCGAGTTGCTTAATCGTTTGATTGCTATCCATGGAGAGTTAAAAATCTATCATTTCTATCCATGGGTTTTAGATAATGGGATAGCGCTTCAAGGCCGAGGATTATCTAAAATTGAAAAAAATGAGCTTGCTGCTGGCTCATATAGTTTGGGGAAAAGGGATCTTTCAGTTTACTTAGACGACTGGAAGCCACTTGAAAACATAAGAAACCCCTAACATGCTGTTAACTTTAGCTATCTTAAAAGGATGTTATTTTTAATGAACGAAGAAATGGTAGATTTAATCTGGACTACTGATCCTCCCCCACTCTCAATAAAAAACGACTAGTACCCAAAGAACTCATAATCAAAGTACTTTCTATGCTCGATACCAGCGAGATTAGAATTTACTTTGTTCGGATGTTTGTACTCCTTCCAATTGGCGACGTTGCGCCCAGCATTAAACTTAGGAAAGTCTTCACTGCCCTGCGCATCTATTCCTAAAAACTTTTTCATCTTGAGCAGACTACCCTGCTCGCTGACATCTATAGATAAAAGATCATCGCGATCTTTGAAAGTAAGCGCTCAAGCAACCCCACCTACCAATTTAAATAACCGCCAGCTCTATATTTTCCGGCAGCAGTTTTTCAATATCTTCCACCGTTTCACAGTGCGGCAATCGCGTCAGTACCGTACGTAAATACGCGTAGGGTTCGAGTCCATTCGCTTTGGCGGTTTCTAT
>Ga0207878_100071_pt1 | contig 127802 bp, 115 predicted proteins | sample LinPmetageLP41_FD_184053 | JGI IMG/M metagenome (GOLD analysis project Ga0207878, IMG submission 184053) | Marine viral communities from the Pacific Ocean - LP-41 (SPAdes) | ecosystem: Environmental > Aquatic > Marine > Oceanic | place: Pacific Ocean | collected 2010-08-27
TAGGGCGCGCTTCTCACCATGGTGATAGGCGGCAATCAGCGTCTGCTGTTCAGATTCCGTAAGCGGGGCAACGAAGCGCCTTGCCATGATTCCATCCGTGTCAGATCCTGACATGGATAATACACGGGAACTTTAGATCAGGCACTTAGGAGGGCTTTATCAGTAACGGGAACTTGCCATCATTCTTGCAATGCGGCGAATGGGCTATGCTCATACGTTAGAGGCGGCCCTAGCAATTACTTGGCACATTTGACAGCAGAATAGCCGAGACAGCAAAGAACGACCGCAGTTGGTGTAGCCGTGCCTACGAGGAAAATTTATCTGCTAGTTTCTCAATCACGATATGGATTGCATTCGCGACAATGAATACGACCGTGAACCCAATGAAGAAGATTCCACAAATTTTGGCCGCTTCCCAGTCTGAAGTAAGTAGTTGATATCCTCCCATTAGGAATGTAATGGCCATGGCTAACATCGCCGCCCATCCAATGAGCATGCAGCAAACTATCGCTACGAGTAAAGCCAGTAGAAAAACTCTTAAAGGCAGGCTTTTTCGCGCGACTTCCGAGGGCGAATAGCCGCAGTGTGGACAAGCAATGGCATGTTCGCTGACACTGCCTCCGCATTCGTAACATTGAACCAATGCCATGGAATTTTACCTTTCGAGTATCAATGTCGACCCGACTCATACCTTAACATCAGTCCCAAACTTCAGGAACTTTCCTAAGTGTCGTAAATTTCGTGGGTAACTGAGTGACGCTGATAGCGATTGAGCATTTACAAATGGCCAATAAATTGTCGAAGAATGTCTGAGGCATACCTCACCCCAACCAAATTGATCTGCCGTATTACGCTAGCCACACGCCTTATCCGAGAGACGCTAACGACTGCACGGATCGTCCAGCGGCACCTCGCGAGGCCGGAAACGGCGGGAGATCGCGTCGATGCCGATGTTGAGCACGGCGGTGACCAGCAGCAGGAAAAAAGCCTGATCGAACATCAGATACTGGAAGCTGGAATCGATGTAGAAGCCGAGGGTCGCGACACCGAGCATGCCGAGCAGGGCGGTCTCGCGCATGATGACTTCCGCGCGATAGCAGATCAGCGCCAGCAGGTTGGGATAGAGCCGCGGCAACAGTTCGTAGGCGTAGCGCCCGGTGGCCGGCAGGTCAGTCATCCCGGTTTTCAGGCCGTCGGCATGGCGCGCGACCAGGAAGGCGATCAGTGCGCCGTTATGCAGGGCGAGTGCTAACCATGCCGGCAGCATCGAGGGGCCGAGCATCAGCAGGAAGATGAACGCCAGCATCAGCTCCGGTGTCGAGCGCAGCACGACCAGCACCAGTCGGCCACCAACACGCTGCCATGGGCGCCCGAAGTGACGGCTGGCCAACGGCCACAGCACGAGAGCCAGTATCAGGCTGCCGACAGTGCCCATGAGTGCCAGCAACAGCGTGTTGCCGATCGCCGGCAGCAGGTCGGGTAGGCTCGTTACCCACTCGCCCAGACCGGCCAGATCGCCATCGAGCAGGGGCGCGGGCCATAGATCGTGGCTGACGAAGCGCCATAGCAGATCGCTATCCACTTCCGGCCAGGGGCCGAGAAAGAACAGCGCGCCGATCAACAGCACTGGCAGCAGGCGCCGATGTCCCCACCACTGCAGCGTGGCGATCAGCGCGTAGAAAATCCACAGCAGGGCTCCGGCTTCGCCGAAACGACTCTCGCGGAAAGCGCTCTCGAGATAGAAACCGAGTGTGGGTAGCCCCACGAACCCGAGCAGGACACTGGCGCGCATGGCACATTCGAAACGATAACGGGTGTAACTGGCCAGACGATCCCACACCAGCGGCAGCTCGGCGTAAAGAAAGCGGGATAGTCTATCGACGCCGTTAGGCAAGGCATCGGTCGGCGCTCTGGGTGTGAGTTCCAGAATCTCCGCGTAGACCTTGGCGAAGATACCGGCGTAGGGAATCGCCAGCGCGGCGAGGGCGGTTACCGCCGAGAGACCGAAGACCTGAATGAACAGTAAAGCCCAGAACAGTTCATGAATGGCGCGCACGAACGCGCAGAAGCCGCGTATCAATCGCGAATGGTGGAACAGCAGTGCCAGTGGAAAGCCGACAAGTGCACCGATGAAGGTGCCCCACAGCGCGACGCTGACGGTCAGTGCGATCGCACGCAGCGGATTTTCCAGGGCGAGGAAGTCGGGCCAGGCGAAACCTTGTGCCATTCGCCACAGCTCTCCCCACGGATCGACCGCGATGACCCGCAAATCGGCGAAGGGAAGCAATAGCAGGCACAGCAGTATCAGCGCCAGGGAACGGCGCGCCAGCGTCAGTCCGGGGCTTTTTCCTCGCAGTAAGCCGGGCGCCGCACTCATGTCGTGGTAGCTGCCCTATCCTCGTGGCTCGAATTTCCGGCGTCCGGATAGAGCGCATCCAGCTGCGACAACGTCAGCTCACGGGCGGGGGCATCCAGCACGACATGACCGTCGCGCAGACCAATGATTCGATCGAAGTACGCCAGCGCCAACCGGTGCTGGTGCAGAGCGATGATGCTGGAGGAATGGCGAGTCTGAATACGTTCCAGCAGCCGTAGCGCCTGATGGGGGTCGACGCTGGCCAGCGGTTCGTCACCGAGGAAGATCTCGCGCTGCTGGTAGAACGCGCGGGCTATTGCCACGCGCTGGCGTTGGCCGCCGGAAAGCTGTTCCACCGGGCGGCGTAGCAACCCCTCGAGACCCAGTTCATGTGTCAATGTCTCGATGGCCTGCCAAGCCCCGCGTCGAGGTCTGAGGAGATTGAAGAGGTTGGCCAGTGCGGCGTGGCGTTCCAGTTGCCCCATATAAACGTTGTGGTAAACCGAAAGCAGCGGCACCAGACCGTGTCCCTGAGGGCACCAGGCGGCAGCTTTGCCCAGGCGGCGGCGAATCTCGGCGAGCAGCGTGGACTTGCCGGCACCGCTCTGGCCCAACAGCGCCACGCGTTCGCCGGCTTCCAGGGTCAGCGTCAGTGCCGGTAGCACGATCTGCGTTCCGTAACCGAGATCGACGCTATCGAAGGTCAGTAACGCCATCAGATCTCAGCGCAACACGCCGATGGATTTCCCCACCGACTCGATCGGGCCGTAGTCGTCGTTGCTGGCCGGAATGAAGCCCGAACGCGGAAAGCTCTCCAGCAGCGCCGGATCGGTCATGTCGAGCAGCGCCTTCTGGACTTTCTGAGTGAAGCCCTCGCCATAATGCTCGTCGGCGTCACCCCGCAGCGTCCACTGATAGTCCGGATAGGTCGGCGATTTCCAGATGACTTCGACCTTGTCGGTATCGACACGCCCGTCGTCGACGGCCGCCTGCCATACGGTGAAGTTCACGGCGCCGATATCATAGGTGCCGGACTCCACCAAGGCGATGGTGCGGGTGTGGTCACCGGAAAAGCCGACGCGCGAGAACACCTGTTCGGGGGCCTTGTCGAAGCGCTGGCGGATGAAATGCTCCGGCATCAGGCGGCCGGAGGTCGAGGTCTTGGCGCCGAACGTGAAAGAGTGGCCTTCGATCGATTCAGGCAGTTCGTCCTGTTCCGGCTCGATCCCGGTCGAGGTATTGGTAATGAAGTAGCTCTCGAACGCGGCGTCTTCCTTGCCTTGAGCGATGGCTTGCGAGCCCGGCACCAGCTGGCGGGCCTGAACGCCGGATAGCCCGCCGAACCAGGCCAGCTGCACCTGATCGTTACGGAAGGCCGTGACCGCGGCGCCGTAGGAGGTGACGGGGACATATTCGACATCGACACCGAGCTGCTCGGATAGATAGTCGGCGACCTTGGAGAAGCGCTCGACCAGGCGTGACTGGTCCTCATCGGGAATGGCCGTAAAGCGGAATGTATCGGCGGCATTGGCGACCGAGCAACCGATCAGCAGAACCAGAGCAAGCATCCAGCGCATGGGAGAGGGGCCTCGATGATTTCAGAAGGCGCTCATGATAACCGCATTACTGCGTTGGCATTAAGCCGTGAGTGGTCGTGAGCGATGACGGATGTCTGTGGCCCGACCGGTCGGACCACAGCCGAGCCGTTATTTCTCCTTCGGCGGAAACTTGGTCGGCCGTAGGCTCTCTTTGATCGTCTTGAGATGGGGCAGGAACGACTCGCCTCGACGCAACGTCACGCCGGTCGCGAGGACGTCGATCAGTGCCATGTGAATCATGCGCGAACTCATCGGCATGTAGACCTCGGTGTCCTCCGGCAGGTCCACCGGCAGTATTTCGGTACAGACCTCGGCCAATGGCGAGCCATCGCGGGTGATGCCGATGACCAGGGCGCCACTGTCGCGAGCCAAGCGGGCGACTTCGACCAGCTCACGGGTACGGCCGGTGTAGGAGATCACCACGATGACGTCGCCGGTATGGGACGCCGCCGCAATCATCCGTTGCATCAGCACGTCGTTATAGGCGGCAACCGGTAGATTGAAGCGGAAGAACTTGTTCTGGGCATCGAACGCCGCCGGCGCCGAGGCACCCAGGGCGAAGAAGCTGATCTGACGAGCTTGGGAGAGGTGGTCGACGATTCGCTCGATCCGCTTGGGATCGATCTCGCGACGGGCTCCGTCCAGCGCGGCGATGGTCGCGCCGATGATCTTGTCGGTGTAGGCCGCCGCATTGTCGTTGCTTTCGACACTACGGCTGACATAGGGCGTTCCGCCCGCCAGACTCTGGGCCAGTTGGATCTTGAAATCCGGATAACCCTTGGTTTCGAAATTGCGGCAGAAACGGTTGACCGTAGGTTCGCTCACCGTGGCAGCCTGTGCCAGAGTGGCTATGCTCATCCCAATCGCCGCATTGGGGTCTTGAAGGATGACGTCGGCGACCTTGCGTTCCGAACGATTCAGGTCGTCGACCCGCGACCGAATACGAGCGATAAGATCGTGCATGGCCATATTGCGGAACATCTCCTTCGCGGCGAATAGAGGGTGTGATTCGTCATACAGGCCCTGCATCCTAGCCTTTGCTGACAGTAGCGCCAAGCGGCGACACAATGGGGGACGGCTCGATGATCCTTCGACGCGTTATACTAGTACGAGAACGGTAATTTAGTTACGAAGTTGAATGTCAAATGACGCCAGAATGGCGTATTTTATTCGTAAATTAACGACTCTGGCGGAGGGAGGCAATGACTCGAGAGGCAACGCCCAACGTGGATTTGGCTCTGTTCGGTGCGCTTGGCGACTTGGCACTACGCAAGCTTTACCCGGCGCTCTATCATCTGGACCGTGATGGTTTGCTAGGTGCCGATACGCGAATTCTTGGATTGGCACGGCGCGAGCACGATATCGAGAGCTTCCGCAGTACCGTGCTGGGCATGCTTGAAAAGCGCGTCAAGCCCAAGGAGCTCGACCAGGCATGTCTCGACCGCTTCCTGGCGCGGCTCGACTACACCCAATTAGATTTCGATACCGTCGACGGCTACGAGAAGATCAGGGATTGGCATGCCGAGAGCCCGGATCCTCGATGCCCGCTGACCATCTACCTGGCCGTGCCGGCGAGCATCTACGGCGCGATCTGCGCCAATCTCGAGCGCAGCGGTAGTCTGGATGGCGAATCCCGAGTGGTGGTCGAGAAGCCGATCGGCTATGACCTCGAGTCCTCGCACGAGATCAACGACGCCATCGGGGCGGTCTTCCCCGAATCCCGCATCTACCGCATGGATCATTACCTGGGCAAGGAAACGGTCCAGAACCTGATCGCGTTGCGCTTCGCCAATCCCATGTTCGGCAATCAGTGGAACCAGAGCCAGATCTCTCACGTCGAGATCACGGTGGCCGAGCAGGTGGGTATCGAAGGGCGCTGGGGTTACTTCGACAAGGCTGGTCAGTTGCGCGACATGGTTCAAAACCATCTGCTGCAACTGCTGACCATGCTCGCCATGGACCCACCGGCCAATCTCGACGCCGATGCCATTCGCGACGAGAAGGTCAAGGTACTCAAGGCGCTCAAACCACTTGAGGGCGAGGATCTCAATCGCCACGTGGTGCGTGGGCAATACGTTGCCGGCGCCATGGAAGGCGAAAACGTTCCGGGATATCTCGAAGAGGACGATGCCAACACTTCCAGCACCACGGAGACCTTCGTTGCCATGCGCCTCGAAGTCGCCAACTGGCGCTGGGCCGGCGTGCCGTTCTATCTGCGTACCGGCAAACGCATGCCGGAAAAGCTGTCGCAGATCGTGATTCACTTCCGCCAACAGCCGCATTACATCTTCGATCCCGACCAGCGCAACCTTGCCGCCAACAAGCTGGTGATCCGGCTGCAGCCGGAAGAGGGAATCGCACTGCAAGTGCTGACCAAGGACGGTGGTCTCGACAAGGGCATGCGCCTACGCCCCGGCCCTCTGCATCTGGATTTCAATCACGCTTTTCCCAAGGAGCGGATTCCAGATGCATACGAACGTCTGCTGCTCGAAGTGATGAAGGGCCAGCAGTATCTGTTCGTGCGCCGCGACGAAGTCGAATACGCCTGGAAGTGGGTCGATCAACTGATCGCCGGGCTGGAGAAGCGCGATATTCCGCCGCGCCGCTATCCGGCAGGCTCCTGGGGCCCGGTGGCCTCCATCGCGATGATCACCCAGGATGGTCGTTCCTGGTATGAAGACTACTGAGAGCGTCCGCGAGTCGATAGGCGCACAGCTGGCGAGGCTACCCTGGTCAGCCAGTCTGATCATTCTGGGCATGGGCAACGACGTTCATACGGCGTCGTTGTCCTTTCTGACCTGCCCGCTGACCCTGTATGGGGCGCCTTAGCCCCGCTCGCCTACCTCCATTCTCATGCCTGTCCGAAGCATGGCGAGGCGCCGATACCTTTCATAGGAGCCATTTCGATATGTCATCCGAACAACGATTGCCCACTTCTCACACCGATCGTATAGATGCGATCTGCCGCGCCAGCGCGATCATTCCCGTACTGGTCATCGAACGTCTCGAGCATGCCGTGCCGCTGGCCAAGGCGCTGGTCAACGGCGGTCTCGACGTGCTCGAGATCACCTTGCGCACCGACTGTGCGGTCGAGGCCATCAGACGCATTCGGGAAGCCCTGCCGGACGCGGCCGTCGGCGCGGGGACCGTGCTCGGTATTGACCAGTACCGAATCTGCGAAGAGATTGGCGTCGATTTTATCGTCACGCCCGGTACCACGCCGGCGCTGTTCGAATATGGTGCCGCCAGCAGCGTGCCGCTATTGCCGGGCGTGGCCACCGTTTCCGAAGTCGTTACCGGCTGGGAGTACGGCTACCGTCGTTTCAAATTCTTCCCGGCAGAATCGAACGGCGGTGCCAAGGCGATGAAGTCGTTTGGCGGCCCGCTACCGGAAGCGCTGTTCTGTCCGACCGGCGGGGTCACCGTGGATAACGCCGCCGACTATCTGGCACTGCCCAACGTGATGTGCGTTGGCGGCTCCTGGATGGCGCCGAAATCGCTGATCGATAACGAAGACTGGGCGGGTATCACCGAACTGACGCGGGCCGCAACGCAGCGCTATCCGCGTTGATGATTCGCTGACCAGCAACGGCACCGCCATAAAAGAAGGCTCGATCCATGGATCGGGCCTTCGCTTTTCCGGCTTGAGTCTCTATGAGCGGGTGCCTGGTGGTCAGGCCCGCTCGATCGCCGTGGCCACGCCCTGACCACCACCGATGCACAGTGTCGCCAATCCGCGCTTGGCATCGCGGCGCTGCATTTCGTGGAGCAGGCTTACCAGTACCCGAGCTCCGGACGCGCCGATCGGGTGGCCCAGCGCGATGGCGCCGCCGTTGACGTTGACCTTGTCCTTGTTCCATCCCAAATCCTTGGCCACGGCCAACGTCTGGGCGGCAAACGCTTCGTTGGCCTCGACCAGGTCCAACTGATCTATCGTCCAGCCGGCGCGCTCTAGGCAGCGGCGCGTGGCAGGCACCGGGCCGATGCCCATGGTCGCCGGATCGACGGCCGCATTGGCATAGGCACGGATGGTCGCCAGAATCGGTAGCCCGAGCTTGGCGGCCCGCTCGGCGCTCATGATCAACAGCGCGGCGGCACCGTCGTTGAGCGAAGAGGCGTTACCGGCGGTGACGCTGCCGCTCTTGGAGAACGCCGGCTTGAGTCTGCTCAGGGACTCGGCGTTAACGCCTTCGCGAGGCTGTTCGTCGCGTTCGACCACGATGGGGTCGCCGCGCCGCTGGGACACGCTGACCGGCGTGATCTCGGCATCGAAGCGTCCGCTCTCGCGCGCCTGCGAGGCGCGTCGTTGGGACTCGGCGGCGTAGGCATCCTGCGCCTCGCGTGAAATCCCCCACTGCTCGGCGACGTTTTCCGCAGTGATCCCCATGTGGTAGTCGTTGAAGGCATCCCACAGGCCATCCTGGATCATGCTGTCGAGCAGCTCGGCGTGGCCCATGCGCAGGCCGGTACGGGCTTTCGGCAGCACATAGGGTGCCAGGCTCATGCTCTCCATGCCGCCCGCGACGATGGTCTCGGCGTCGCCGCAGCGAATCGCTTGCACGGCCAGATGAACGGCCTTGAGACCGGAACCGCAGACCTTGTCCACGGTCATCGCCGGCACGCTGTCCGGCAGGCCGGCTTCGATCGATGCCTGGCGCGCGGTGTTCTGACCCAGGCCGGCACGCAGCACGTGCCCCATGATCACCTCGTCGACACTGGCAGGATCGATGCCCTCGAGCACGCGACGGATGACGGTCGCTCCCAGGGTCACGGCGGGAACGCTGGAAAGCCCGCCCTGAAACGTGCCGATCGGCGTGCGTGTGGCGGCAACGATGACGACGTCGCGCATTGATGTTGCCGTTTCGTCAGGCATGAGTCGTCTCCCGATTATCAATCAGTTCGCAGCCGGTGGCTTCGCGCACTTCCTCGAGCGTGACATCCGGTGCCAGCTCGACCAGTGCCAATCCCTCGTCGGTGATATCCATGACACCCAGGTCCGTAATGATCCGATCGACCACGCCGACCCCGGTCAGCGGCAGATCGCACTCTCCCAGAATCTTGTGTTCGCCCTTGGCCGTGTGGGTCATCAGCACCACCACGCGCTGCACGCCGGCGACCAGATCCATGGCACCGCCCATGCCCTTGACCATCTTGCCCGGGATCATCCAGTTGGCCAGGTCGCCTTTCTCGGAGACCTGCATCGCGCCCAGGATCGCCAGGTTGATGTGGCCGCCGCGAATCATGGCGAAGGATTCGGCGTTGTCGAAGTAGCTCGAGCCGGGCAGAGCAGTCACGGTCTGCTTGCCGGCGTTGATCAGATCCGGATCGACGGTCTCTTCGGTGGGGAAGGGGCCGATGCCGAGCAGGCCGTTTTCCGATTGCAGCCAGACGTCCATGCCCTCGGGAATATAGTTCGCCACCAGCGTCGGCTGGCCGATGCCGAGATTGACGTAGAAGCCGTCACGCAATTCGCCCGCGGCGCGCTCGGCCATCTGTTCCTTGGTCCAGGCCATGTCAGTTCACCTCCCTGAGCGTGCGTTTCTCGATGCGTTTTTCCGGTGTCGGGTTGTGCACGATACGGTGCACGAAGATTCCTGGCAGATGTACGTCGTCGGGGTCGATGGCGCCAGTCTCGACGATCTCCTCTACTTCCACCACGCAGACCTTGCCCGCCATCGCGGCTAGCGGATTGAAGTTGCGTGCGGTCTTGTTGAAGCGCAGATTGCCCGCCTTGTCGGCGACTTGGGCCTTGATCAGCGCCACATCGACCGGCAGGCCGCGCTCCATCACATAATGCTCACCATCGAACTCGCGCACCTCTTTACCCTCGGCGATTTTGGTGCCGTAGCCGGTCTTGGTGAAGAAGGCGGCGATACCGGCGCCGCCGGCGCGCAGGCGTTCGGCCAGCGTGCCCTGCGGGCAGAATTCGAGTTCGAGCTCGCCGGAGAGATACTGACGCTCGAACTCCTTGTTCTCGCCGACGTAGGAGGAGAGCATTTTCTTGATCTGACGCGACTCGAGCAGTAGCCCGAGGCCGAATCCATCGACGCCGGCATTGTTGCTGGCGACCGTGAGCGCTTTCTTGCCCGTGTCGCGCAGGGCAATGATCAGCGATTCGGGGATGCCGCACAGGCCGAAGCCGCCGACGGCCATCGTCATGCCGTCTTCGATCAGACCTTCCAGCGCGGCATCGGCGCTGCCAAACAGTTTGTCCATGTGTCCTCGTCCTGAAACGCAAGCGGTGATCGTGAAACGATGGTCGTGCCAAAGACCGGTTCGACGCAATCGATAGACGACATTACCATTCGCGCCGAATTCACGTGGTGGGTTTAGACGATAGTAGGAGGCAATGGCGCAAGGACCAGGCGGACGGCGAGACGCCGTCACAATGGACGGCGTCGGTCGGCAGAGAGCGAAAAAAGCGCTCAGCGAGGCAGGTCGTCGAGATCCTCGGTGCTGGGTAGCGAGACGAAGGCGCCGGCCCGAGTGGCGGCAAAAGCGCCGCAACGGGAGGCGAACGTCAGTGCCTCGGTCAGTCGCGTTTCGTCGGCCAGCCAGTCGGCAAGCGTCTCGCAGGTTACGTCGGCCCGGGCCAGGGAGGCCAGCAGCCCGCCGATGAAGGCGTCACCGGCAGCCGTGGTGTCCACCGCCTGAACGCTTGGCGGGGTCGTCTGCAGTTGGCGGTCGGCCAGGTGGGCGATGACCGGCCCCGGGCCATCGGTAATCACGATCAGTCGGGTGCCTTTGGCAAGCTTTACACTGACCCACTCCTCGATGCTGCGATCGCCGCGCAGGGCGTCGAGCTCTTCCGTGGAGAGTTTGATGACATGGGCACGTTCGAGCAGCTGCTCGACCAGCGCGATATCGATCTTGCCCTGTGGCCATAGCATCGCGCGTAGATTGACATCGATGCTGATCAGGCAGCCGCCGCGACGGGCGATGCTGGCGAGATCCAGCGTGGTGCGCGCAATGGCGGTATCGGTCAGGCTGTTGCTGCACAGATGAACCAGTGCCGGCTCGGAGAAGATGCCAGACGGCAGGTGCTCGCGGCGATAGAGCAGGTCGGCGGCGGGTGGGCGATAGAAATCGAACTGGCGCTCGCCCTGGCTATCGCGAGAGACGAATGCCAGCGCCGTGCGAGCCTCGCGGGTCCGCACCACGTATTGAGTATCGACACCATAGCGGGTCAACTCGTCGACCAGGAAGTCGCCGAAGCGGTCGTCACCGATCATGCCCAGAAACAGGCTGGGAATACCCTGGCGAGCGCAAGCCACGGCGGCATTGGCCGGCGCGCCGCCGGCATAGGGTGTGAAGGTCTCGGGGCCACTGTCGTCGCCCAGACGGCTGGACAACATGTCTACGAGGGCTTCGCCGAAGGCGATGATAGGGGTCATGGGTTACCGACTCTCTTTCGAACGGGAATCGAGATGCAGCGTTGTTGATTTCATCAAATACGGTGCCGCATCGAATGTCATCACGGTACGCGGTGACTGCGCGCTTCCTCGAGTAGCGCGAACCACGTCGGGCGATCGAGTTCGAGATTACTGCTCAGCAGCAAATTGTCGATACGCCTTTCATTCAACGTTCCGATCACTGGTATCGGCTTGCCGGGTAGACGCCGCAGCCAGGCCAGCGCCAACCCTGCCGTGGTCGAGTTGAGCTGCTCGGCCAGCCGTGACAACGCGCTACCCAGTACATCCTCGAATACCGAGCCGCCACCCAGCGGGGACCAGGCCATCGGCGCCAGGCCATCGGCCAGGATGGCATCGTAAAAACCGTCGAACAACGCATCCGGATGTGCCAGCGAGAGCTCGAGCTGATGGACGCCAAGCCGGTTGTGCATTGCGGCTTGCAGGCGTCGCCACTGTTCCGGCAGGAAGTTGGAAACGCCCATGGCACCGACCTTGCCGGCTGCGATGGCGTCATCCAACGCTCGCGCCGTGGCTTCGGCATCCATCAGCGGGTCGGGGCGGTGCAGCAAAAAATGATCCAGTCGGTCGACGCCGAGGCGGGCGAGCGAGCTGTCGATGACCTGGGTGAGATAGCGCTCGGAGGTGTCGTAATGCTTGACCCCGAAGGGAGAGGCGTCGCGGTGCGGCAGCACGATGTCGCCCTTGGTGACCACCCGAACCCGGGATTTGAGCGACGGCCGGCGGGCCAGGGCTTCGCCGAAACGCTGCTCGCCCTGATGATTGCCGTAGCTGTCGGCATGGTCGAACCAATGCAGTCCCTGGTCGACCCTGGCTTCCAGCCAGTCGGCGAATTTCTCGACATCGTCGAATTCGGGGCGTTCGTACTGGCGCATCATGCCCAGGATGAAAGGCGAATCGAAAATCAGGTCGTCGCTCACGCCGATCCCACCTCCCGTACGATCGTGGTGGAGAGCAAGTGCTGACCGTCCGGCACCAGCCAGACCGGATCGACCCGGGTGCAAGCCGCTTCGATGCACAGGAAACGCTGGCCCACGGAGGACGGGGTATCTCCCGGCAGACTGTCGCCAGGGTGCCAGACAACGGTAGAGTCGCTGCCCTGTTTGCTGACCGAGAGCCGGCGCTGGCCATCGTCGAGAATCACCGGGCGATTCGACTGGTAGATGCGATCGAGCGCGCCGCGAATGCCCAGCTCGCCCTGTTGGTGGTTCTCGGCGAAATGTTCGAGCTTGTCCAGGTAGCGCGCGCCCGCCAGCCCCTCGACACGACACCGGTGGGTATCGGCGACGGCGAAATAAGTGTGCAGCGCCCCGGTCAGCTTGACCGGCGTGGTGCCGGCGTGACGCGTCATCAGCTCGACGCTCAGACGTTGCGCATTGGCGTGGACCACAGCGCTGGGAATGAGCTGATCGTGTAGGCGTTCTTCAGGAGAGAGGTGAATCTCGACGCCGCTGCCGGAGACGCTTTCGTCGACGGCGTCGACGCGCCATTGCGCCGTGCGTGCGGGGCCATGCATCGGACCCTTGCCGTCCGGTGATTCGTCGGCGAACCATGGCCAACACAGCGGAATCCCGCCGCGGATGGCGCCAGGCATCGGCTGCGGCGTCGGCGTTACCCACAGCCAGCCATCCTCCGTGCCGGGAGCCGGTCGGGCGCCTGCGGCTCGCCCGGCTTCGGGGGCGAAAGGTAAAAAGTGCAGCACCTGCGCGCCCTGCAGCGAAATTGCCAGTTCGCCCCAATCGGCGTTGATCAGCAGCACGCGTCGACCTTCCCATTCGGCTTCTCGCTGACCGTCGGTCGCGTCGACCAGCTGCCGCAGCGTGTCGGGAATCATGTCACCTCCTCGTTGTGCAGCGCTTCTGCCGCGCCCAGCAATCCGGTCCACGGCGCCGTTACCACCCAGGTGGGGATGCCCGCATTGTAGGCACTCAGGCGGCCTTTGTCGGCAAAGGCGCGACGGAAGTCACTGCGCGGCAGCCATTCGATCAAACGCGGCGTGATGCCGCCACACAGATAAACCCCGCCCAGCGCGCCGAGTGTCAGCGCGGCATCGCCGGCCGAGCCGCCGAGAATCTTCAGAAAGCGCATCAGCGTTTCGCGGGCGACGCGATCGCCGGCCCGAGCTGCCCCGGTGATCTCGGCCGGCGTGTTGTAATGTGCGGTGACATTGAGCAATGCCGCGTGCGCCAGATAGAGATCGAGCAGGCCCTGGCCGCACAGCAGGCGTTCGATCGAGACGCGGCCATAGCGAGCTCGAAAGTAGTCGAGCAGCTGACGTTCGCGTTGATCGGTGGGGGCGAAAGTGGCGTGACCACCTTCCGTAGTCAGCGGAATCCAGTGGCGCTGGCTGGGGACCAGGCCGGCCACACCCAGCCCGGTGCCGGGGCCGATGACCAGGCGGGGGCGGCGGGCTTCGGCCTCGCCTTCGCCGATCTTGACCAGCTCCTTGTCGTCGATATGGGGAATGCCGAGTGCCTGGGCGGTGAAGTCGTTGATCACCTTGAAATTCGACAAGCCCAGCTCTTCGGCAACCGCCTTCTTGGAAAAGGCCCAATCGTTGTTGGTCATCTTGACCCAGTCTTCATGCACCGGGCAGGCGAAAGCGAGACACGCTTCTTCCGGTGCCTCGGCGCCGACCTGTTTCAGGTAAGCCTGAATGGCATCGACCAGTCCGGTGTAGCGCGCGCAGGGCAGCGTCTCGACCGATTGAAGCTCGACGCTGCCGGGCATGACCAGAGCGAAGCGTGCGTTGGTTCCGCCAATGTCACCGATCAGGGCGGGAGTCGTCATGTGTGCCCTCCGGGCAAATCGGCGGCGTCAAAGCCGCCAAAGGTCGCCGCGCCTTCCTCGGCACCGCCAACCAGTTGGCGGAAACCGGCGAACAGTTCGCGGCCCATTCCATGATGATAGTGGTCCAGATCGCAAGTCGCCGGTTCGCGCTGCGCCCAGGTTTCGGCATCCACCAAAGCCTCGAGCACGCCGTTGTCGGGGTCCAGCAGTACCGTATCGCCGTCGCGCAGATAGGCAATCGGGCCGGCATCGACCGCTTCCGGTGTGATATGAATAGCCGCCGGTACCTTACCAGAGGCGCCGGACATTCGCCCATCGGTGGCCAGCGCGACCTTGTAACCGCGATCCTGCAGCACACCCAGAAACGGCGTCAACTGGTGCAGCTCCGGCATGCCGTTGGCACGTGGCCCTTGGAAACGCACGACGACAACCACGTCGCGGTTCAGCTCGCCACTTTCGAACGCCGCCTTGACCTGGCTCTGGTCATCGAAGATGCACACCGGCGCCTCGATCTGGCGGAACTCGGGCTTGACTGCGGAGATCTTGATCACGCCGCGACCCAGATTGCCGTCGAGCACGGCCAGGCCGCCGGTGGGCGAGAACGGGCGCGTCACCGGCCGCAGCACGTCCTCGTCGAGGCTCTGCTGCGTGCCTTCACGCCACACCAGACGATCTCCCTCCAGGAACGGCTCCTGCGTGTAGGCGCGCATGTCGGTGCCGAACGCGGTGCGTACATCGGCATGCATCAGGCCTGCCGAGAGCAGTTCGCGAACCAGGAAACTGACGCCGCCGGCGGCATGGAAGTGATTCACGTCGGCCTGACCGTTGGGATAGATCCGGGTCAATCCCGGAATCACCGTCGACAGCTCGGCGAAGTCGTCCCAGGTAATGGTGACGCCCACGGCGGCGGCCATCGCCACCAGATGCAGGGTGTGGTTGGTCGACCCGCCCGAAGTGAGCAGCCCGACCATGGCATTGACGATGGCGTGGGCATCGATCTGCTTGTAGAACGGGTGGTAGTCACCGCCCTGATCGCTATTGCGGATCACCTGCTCGGTGCTGAAACGGGTGATGGCGTCACGCAGCGGGGTGCCCGGGTTGACGAACGACGTGCCCGGCATGTGCAGGCCCATCATCTCGAGCATCAGTTGGTTGGAGTTGGCGGTGCCGTAGAAGGTGCAGGTGCCGGCGCTGTGGTAGGAGTCCGACTCTGCTTCCAGCAGGGCATCACGGCCGACCTTGCCTTCGGCGTAGAGCTGGCGGATACGCGATTTTTCGGCATTGGGCAGGCCGCTCGGCATCGGCCCGGCGGGAACGAACACTGACGGCAGGTGGCCGAAGCGTGCGGCGCCGATGAACAGTCCCGGCACTATCTTGTCACACACGCCGAGATACAGTGCACTGTCGAACATGTTGTGCGACATCGCCACGGCCGTCGACATGGCGATCACGTCGCGGGAGAACAGCGACAGCTCCATTCCCGGCTGACCTTGGGTCACGCCGTCGCACATGGCCGGCACGCCGCCGGCGAATTGCGCTGTGCTGCCCATGCCACGAGCCGCTTCCTTGATCAGCTCGGGAAAGTGCTCGAGAGGCTGATGGGCCGACAGCATGTCGTTATAGGAAGAAACGATGCCGACGTTGGTGCTGTTCATCAGCTTCAGGCTGTTCTTGTCACCGGGATTGCAGGCGGCGAAGCCGTGGGCCAGATTGCCACAGGAGAGTTCGGCGCGGTGAACGCCACGACGATGTTGCTGCTGCATGCGGTCTTCGTAGAGACGGCGGCGGTCGGCAGAACGGTCCTCGATGCGCCTCGTCACACGGTCTAAGGTGGGGTTGAGCATCATGGTTTGCCTCATCGAGCTGTCAGGTTTATTTGGTAAACTTACCAAAAAAATAGGGCCCCTGTTCGCTAATGAGCCTTTCGTATTAGCCTTTTGGGGTAATATTTTTTCATGCGTCAATACTCTAGACTGCGTGTACTAGGCTATTTAGCAACTTTGCCGTGACCGAATAGCGGCTTTGCAATGACCAATAGCCATTGTGCGGCGATCGAATCTTCCGTTCGATTGGCTGCCCTTGGCATTGAGTCGAAGGACGGTCATTTCGCGGCCTAACGTGTTGGTTACGCCATCGCTCAACGTTTTAGTTATGCCATCAAAAGGAGAGCACCATGACATTGCGTGTCGCTATCAACGGATTCGGCCGCATTGGCCGGAATGTACTTCGCGCCATGTACGAGAATGGTTATCGTGATCGGATCGAGGTCGTTGCCATCAACGATCTTGGCGATCCGGCGCTCAACGCGCATCTGCTGCGTCACGACAGCGTGCATGGACGTTTCGGATTCGATGTTACTCATGACAGCGATACCTTGAGCGTAGACGGGGATAGCATTCGTATCCTCTCCGAGCGCGATCCGTCGCAGCTGCCCTGGAATTCGCTGAACGTCGATCTGGTGATGGAGTGCACGGGCCTATTCACCAAGCGCGAGGCTGCCGCCAAGCACATCGAGGCCGGGGCGGGGCGGGTGTTGATCTCCGCACCCAGTGGTGATGCCGATGCGACGATCGTGTTCGGGGTCAACGAACACGTGCTCAAGGCGGAGCATCGAGTGGTATCCAATGCTTCCTGCACCACTAACTGCTTGGCACCGGTGGCGCAGGCACTGCAGGAAAGCGTGGGTATCGAGAATGGTCTAATGACCACGGTGCATGCTTACACCAACGATCAGAACCTTTCCGACGTCTATCACAAGGATCCGTACCGCGCGCGCAGTGCGACGCAGTCGATGATTCCGACCAAGACCGGTGCGGCTGCAGCCGTTGGTCTGGTGTTGCCGGAATTGAATGGCAAGCTCGACGGGCTCGCGGTGCGTGTGCCGGTGATCAACGTATCGCTGGTGGACTTGACCTTCACTGCCGGACGCGACACCAGCAAGGAAGAGATCAACGAGATCGTCGAGAAGGCTGCCGCCAAATCGCCGGTACTGGCCGTGAACTCGCAGCCGCTGGTTTCGATCGATTTCAACCACGATGCCAACTCTTCGACGTTCGATGCCAACCACACCCGGGTAAACGGACGTCTGGTCAAGGTCATGGCCTGGTACGACAACGAGTGGGGGTTTTCCAACCGCATGCTGGATACGGCGCTGGCGATGCAGGCTGCCAGCTGATCCGAATACCGATTGCGGCGACCTGACAAGGTGGTCTGAAACGGTAGCCAAGAACGAGGGATGGCAGAGAACCTGCTATCCCTCGTTTTTTCGATATTTCCCGCATTTCCTCTTCCTGGCAGCGTGACGATGCATGCACCTGGCTGAAGAAGTCATACAGCTGAGCCGCTTACGAGCCGAAGTAGCCCCTGTTTTGCACTCAAGTCATTCAATCCGGTGTCGATAGAGCCTTGTATGCTGAGCAATTGTGTTGGTGGGCTTGGACTTGTCTGGCTGACCCTCTAGTGTAAGGCCGAATATGCTCTATTTTACCACCACACATTGAGGTTGGCGTCGTCATGCAGGACAGCATCATCAACGCGCATCGCCTGATTGGCGAAACCATTCATGATCCGGGAGAAGATCGGCGCGGAAGAATCGTGGGCGTCGATCAGTCGCGTTCCGTGCCGGTGATCTTCGTGATCTGGCAGGAACAGACAGGTATACAGCGTTTCGAGTTGACCCGAGACGAGCTGCGCCAGCTGACGGAAGCCTGCAGCCGTTCTTGTTCGGTGGGTCATGACCCGCAAGCCAAGGGCAGCGATGGGACGCAGGCCGGGTTTGACGATGAAGCGTCATTTTGGCCTGCATTTGTTCAACGTCGTGTTGGCTTTCGCTGACGCGATCTCGCTTTACCACCCAGCCGCTTGGAAACAGCACTGCGGCTAGACGAGGCCGGAGTGCATGGATCCACGGGGTGCCTTCGTGCATGGCGATGGAGTGTTGGGCGCGGAAGCGCAACAGTGGCTGCAGTCTTTGCCGGGCACGACTTACATTACCGACTCGGCCTGGTGGCTGGGCGAACTGCGCTTTGTCGCTGACTCCATCAGCACACTGAGTCATCGGCCTGCCACGGATCATGAGTCTCAGCCTGAGCTGTGGCTGGCGCAGATTGCCGAATCCGAGCGCTGGCCGCTACTCGAGCGATTACAGCAGGCGATGAATCAGGGTGACGCTGCGGTACGGCTGTCATACGTCATCGAAAGGCGAGATGGTTCACAATGTGCGGTTGAGGATAGTGTCAGCATTCAGCGTGACGAGAACGGTGCGGTCACGACCTTAGTCGGATTTCTGCAGCCGCGACTTGGCAGGACCTCGGCGAATGACGGCCCGCCCCCGTCATCTCTGCTCGATTACAGCGGTGATGTCATCATGGCGCTCGATGAGGATCTCGGTTGCCACTATGTGACGGGTAACACGCACGGGGCGCTCGGCGTGGATAAGGATTCGCTGCTTTCGGCTTCGCTGTTCGCGCTGATGGCGCCCGAGGATGGTTCCCGTGTTCGGCGCTTACTGGTCGAAGGGGGGGCGGAGGCAGGTTCGCCCATGGTGGAACTGCGGCTGAGACATCGTGATGGCGGTTATCGCTGGTTCGAGATTCACTTTTCACCCTATCCGTTGCCATTGGGGCCGTCTTCGGAGCCTTCAGTCATGCCGGGCTGGGTCGCCATCGCGAGGGATATCACCCAGCGTCGCCAGCAGTCGCTGCAGTGGAATGCGTATACTGCCACTGACGAACTGACCTCGGCGCTCAATCGAGAGCCATTCATGGGCCTGTTGCGACACGCATTCGCGAGCGGAGAGGCTGGAGCCAGATTCACGCTGATCGTGTTCGATGTCGATCATTTCAGTGATATCAATCAGGCATGGGGACGCGAGGGCGGTGATCTCGTGCTCAGCTGCATCGGTGAAATGTGTCGGGCGACGCTGAGAGAACGGTTCAGCTTCGGTCGACTGGGCGACGATTCCTTCGCGTTACTGATGAGTGGCAAGTCGTTGCAGGAAACGGCCGCCATTGCCGAAAAACTGCGCGGACGCTTTGCTTCGACCCGAGTGGAGTTCCATGGTCATTGGCTGTCGTTCTCGGTTAGTCTTGGGGTCGCCGAACGGCGCAGCGAAGAGTCCGCGGAAGCCATACTGGCGCGTGCCGAGATGGGCATGCAGGCCGCCAAGCAGCACGGGCGAGATCGCGCGCAGCAGGCGCCATGAGGTGCCTTCCAATATTCGTCAAGTCGGTATTTGCCAGCCAGTATTTTACCAAGAGCAGGCGCCAAGCCAGTCAAAGAAGGAGAATGACAATGGGACGATTACTACTGGCCTCGTTGCTCAGCCTGATATGTGTATCGGCCTGGGCCGATGAAGTCGAGGGGCCGCACGTCCAGGGGGAGACGTTCGAATACGCCACGGGCGGCCAGACTTATCAGGGCTATCTCGCCTATAACGCCAGCGATGACGAGCCCCGGCCCGGTGTATTGCTGGTGCATGAGTGGTGGGGACTCAACGATTACATCAAGCACAAGGCCGATCAGCTAGCCGCGCTGGGCTTCGTTGCCCTGGCGGTGGATATGTATGGCGATGGCAAAGTGGCCCAGCATCCCAAGGACGCCAAGGAATTTTCCAGTCAGGTCATGCAGGATTGGCCCTCTGCCCGGGCACGGCTGGAAGCGGCGATGACGGCGCTGCGTGAGCACCCCGCGGTGCGTGAAGATCGAATGGCGGCGCTCGGCTACTGCTTTGGTGGCGGCGTGGTGATGAACATGGCGTTGGCGGGCATGCCGCTGGATGCGGTGATCAGCTTTCATGGCAGTCCAGCGCAGGTCGTTACCAATCCGCAGCCATTCGATGGCCTGGTGCGAATCTACAACGGTCAGGGCGACTCGCTGGTCGATCCCGAGGCGCTCGATAGCATGGAAGCGGCACTGACGAAGGATGGCGCGGACGTGCGCGTAGTGCAGTATCCCGGCGCCAAACACGCCTTCACCAATCCGGATGCCGACGAGCTGGCAGAAGAATACGATCTTCCGCTCGGCTATAACGCCGCTGCGGATGCCGCCTCCTGGCAGGCTGCACTGTTGACGCTGGACGAGGCGTTGAATCAGTGACCGGGCTCCGCCCGGAGCCGTAAGTCATAAGCTTGAAGCTGGAAGAAAGGTCAAAAGCAAAAAAACAAACCTTGTCTATGAGAAAGGCGGTGGTTTGATCTTGGCTTCCAGCTTCCAGCTTCCAGCTTCCAGCTTCCAGCTTCCAGCTTCCAGCTTCCAGCTCAGGTCGGGCGGCTGAGGGCGAGCACGCGCTTGGCCAGGGCGATCATCTCAGGATCGCCGGTGTGCTTGTCGGGAACATCGGACAGCTTGACCACCGATAGCCAGTGCTGGCCTTCCGGTCTCGCCTCGACCATCTTGACCACCATGTTCATCGGTTCGACGCCAACGTCGTTGGTGAAGTTGGTCCCGATACCAAAGGCCATGCCAACGCGGCCTTGGCAGAACGACTGGATTCGCTCGACCTTCTCCGGCGTCAAGGCGTCGGAGAAGATGATCGTCTTGCTGCGAGGGTCGATCCCCAACCGCTCGTAATGTGCGATGGTCGAGGCCGCAAAGTCGATCGGGTCGGCGCTATCGTGGCGTACGCCATCGAAAAGCTTGGCAAACTTCTTGTCGAAACTTTCGAAAAACGCACTCGAGGTAAAGGTGTCGGTCAGGGCGATGCCCAGGTCACCGCGATAGACATCGACCCAATGTTCCAGCGCGAGACTGTTGGCCATCTTGAAACCAAACCGGGCGCCGTGAAACATGAACCATTCGTGAGCATGGGTGCCGATGGGTTTGACGCCGTGGCGCATCGCCAGCAATACGTTGCTGCTGCCGCTGAAGGCCTCGCCGCCGTGATGCCGTAGCGTGCCGACCACCCGGTCATGGACGTCGAAGGAGAAACGTCGTCGGGTGCCGAATTCGGCGATTTTTAGCCCCAGCCGCTGGTACTGCTCGATCTTGGCCCGGGTTCGCGCTTCGACTGTCTCGTCATCATCGCGCTTGACATCCCGCAGGCGATACCAGAGCTCGCTGATCAGTGCCATCAGCGGGACTTCCCACAGGATAGTTCGATACCACAGCCCTTCGATGGTGACCGAAAGTTCGCTACCCGTCTGCTCGATGATGACTTCGGCGGGGTTGTAGCGAAAACCAGCCAAAAAATCGAGATAGGTCGGATCGAGATAGGGGCAGGTGGTTTCGAGATACTGCTTTTCCGCCTCGCTCAGGATGAGGTTGGCCATCGCGTCCACTTCGCGTCGCAGCGCGTCGCCAAATCCGTCGGGGAACGCATGCTCGCCACGATTGATGAACGCGTAGCGGGCCTGCGCATAGGGGAAGCGCTTGATCACGGCGTTCTGCATCGTGATCTTGTAGAAGTCGTTATCGATAAGCGAAGTCAGCATGAAAACTCGTCATCAGCATGAACACAATCCGCGGTCGGTATCACCAGCGAGCGTTTCTTCAATGAGATCGATTATACAAAAAGCATGATACCGAACATTGTCGCGACGAAACCGCCGAACAGCAAAAGACCTGCCAGCGACAGCAGAATCAGCAGATAGCCTAATATCAACCCCGCGAGTGCCCAGCTATCGCCGGACTCCCGCTTCTGGCGAATCTGGCGACGGGCCAAATGGCCACAGACGACGCCGCCCAGCGCGGCCGGGGGCACAAAGGTGCCTAGCACGCTCAGGGCGAATGCCACCACTGCCATGGTATTGGTAGACGTTGGCGGGGGCGTTGGTTGACCGGGAGGAGGAGAGGCGAATGTCATCGTACTGGGGCGGCTCTCGATCTTGGGCTGTCCACAGAGTATCGCACGCTTGCCCGCGGCTCTCGAAGTTTTCAACATGAGCGACGAATGGTAGGCGACGAATGGTAGGCGGAGAGTGGTGAGCGGCAAAATGGTTAACGGGAGGCATGGAATGACATTGCGGGTCGAGAATATCGGTAGTCTTGCTGTCAGCAGTGCGCCGCTCTGGAATGGCGTGGTCGGCGAGCGTTATCCGTTTTTGCGTCATGAATTTCTGGCGGCGCTGGAAGCCTGCAACTGCGCCAGCATCGAGACCGGCTGGGAGCCGGATCATCTGATGGTTTTCAACGGTGACCGAGCGGTGGCAGTACTGCCACGCTACGCCAAATACCACTCCCGCGGCGAGTACGTTTTCGACTGGGCCTGGGCGGATGCCTGGGAACGCGCCGGCGGCGATTACTACCCTAAATCGCTATCGGCGATTCCGTTCACGCCCGCCACGGGGCCACGATTGGCGGTAGTCGAAGGTATGGATCGGCGCGCAGTGATCGCGGCATTGGCGCCGGTGATTCGCGAATCCGGTCTGCAGAGCTGGCATCTGCTGTTTGCCGAAAGCGGCGAGGTGGACGATTGGCAGGCTGCGTTCGAGGTGCCACTGATGGAGCGCCAGGCGGTGCAGTTTGCCTGGCGCGACGATGGCTTTGGCGATTTCGACGGTTTTCTGGCGCGGATGAGTTCGCGCAAACGCAAGGAGATCCGCCGCGAACGTCGCAAACTGGCCGAGCAGGGTTTTGTGTTCGCGCGGCTGACGGGGGCGCAGATCGATGACGAGGCGCTGGCCCAGTTCTATCGCTGCTACTGCATGACCTACCTGGAACGCGGACAGTCCCCTTATCTAACGCTCGAGTTCTTCACCCGGCTGCGTGACGGTCTGGCCGATGCGATGATGCTGGTTCGCGCCAGCATAGACGGGCGGGCAGTCGCTGCGGCGTTGTGCTTTGAAGGACGAGGTTTTGAAGGGCAGGGTCCCGGGGGAAAAGGGATCCTCTACGGTCGTTACTGGGGTAGCGAGGTCGAGGCCGATTTTCTGCATTTCGAGACTTGTTACTATCAGGGCATCGAGCACTGCCTGGCGCGGGGGTTGTCCCATTTCGATCCGGGCACGCAGGGAGAACACAAGCTGACGCGAGGGTTCTCGCCCGTCATCAGTCGTTCGCTGCACTATCTCGACCACCCCGGGTTTCGTGATGCCGTCGAGGATTTCTGTCGCGAGGAGCGGGCCTATGTTCATGCCTATTTCGAGCAGTGCCAGTCTCGCCTGCCGTTCAAGGAGCCAGCGTCCTGAATCGGGAAGCGCTCGGCACGAGCCGGCCTGGTGAGTAATATGCTGAACTGTGGTCAAACTGGGCGGTGGAACTTGCCGCGACGAGGATAGATATCCCATGGGCTTTCTCACTGAAGCCGCTGTGCTGCTGGGCGCGGCGATCATCGCAGTTCCCCTGTTTCAACGTTTGGGTCTGGGATCGATTCTGGGCTATCTCTGTATCGGCTTGCTGGCGGGCCCGTCGATTAGTGGCTTCATCTCGGAGCCGGAATCGGTACTGCATTTTTCCGAGTTCGGTGTGGTCATGCTGCTGTTCATCATCGGCCTGGAACTGGAACCGCGACGGCTGTGGGCAATGCGCAAGCGTCTGCTGGGGCTGGGAACGCTGCAGATGGCGGGTTGCGCCGCGCTGCTGATGCCGGTCGGGCTCATGCTGGACCTGCCGCCGAGTATCGCCATCTTCCTTGGGCTCACATTGGCGCTATCGTCGACCGCCTTTGCATTGCAGGTACTCAACGAACGCCGACAGCTGGCGACGCCACACGGTCAGAGCGCCTTCGCCATTCTGCTGTTCCAGGACCTGGCAGTGATACCGCTGTTGGCCTTGCTGCCGTTTCTGGCCGGGCGTGCCGATGCTGCTCCTGACGATGGATGGGTCATCGCTCGCAGCATCGGCGTGGTGATTGCCGCCATCGCCTTTGGTCGCCTCATCTTCCCCCGCGTGCTGGCACTGATTGCACGTAGCTACGTGCATGAGATATTCACCGCAGCGGCACTGTTTCTGGTGCTGGCGATGGCGCTGATCATGCAGTGGGCAGGGTTGTCGATGGCGCTCGGCGCGTTTCTGGGTGGCGTGATGCTGGCCGACACGCCGTATCGTCATGAGCTCGAAGCCAATATCGAGCCGTTCAAGGGCCTGCTGTTGGGGCTCTTTTTCATCGCCGTCGGCATGTCGGTCAATCTGACCTTGGTGCTGAACAATATCTGGTTGGTGTTGGGATTGGCGGTCGCGATGACGCTGGCCAAGTCCGTGGTACTGGTGGTCGTCGGCTTGCTGGCGCGGTTGCCCCGCCCGGAAATCCCCCGGCTGGCGACGATCATTTCCCAGGGCGGCGAGTTTGATTTCGTCCTGCTGACCGCGGCGGTGGCCGCAGGTGTCATCGATCAGCGCATCGCCAGCCTATGTATCGCGGCGGTCACGCTGAGCATGGCAGCGACGCCGTTTCTGTATCAGATGGGGGAGAAAGCGGGCAACCGTCTCAAGGAGAGTCGGCCTTTCGATACCGACTTTGGTGATGATACGCCACCGGTGATCATCGCCGGCCTTGGCCGTTTCGGGCAGATGGTCGGACGTATGCTCAAAATGCAGGGCATCAATTTCACCGCGCTGGACCCCAATATCACCCAAGTCGAGTTCATTCGCCGCTTCGGTTCGCGCATCTTCTACGCCGATGCGACTCGGCTCGATCTGTTGCGTGCGGCGGGTATCGACAAGGCACGCCTGCTCGTCATCGCGGTGGATGGCGAGAGCGCCGCGCTGACCATCGCGCGCTTGGCGAAGACGCACTTCCCGCACCTCGCCGTGTATGCGCGAGCGCGCAACCGGCACCACGCCTGGCAGTTGATGGAAATCGGTGTCGATGGCGTGGTCCGCGAAACGTTCGCCTCGAGCATGGAGATGAACGTCGAGGTCCTCAAGGGGTTGGGGTATCCCAGCGCCAACGCCATCAATGCGGTGCGCACCTTTCGCGATTTCGATAACCAGTTGCTCAAGGACACTTACACCCATCGCAATGACACCGAGCAACTGATGGCGACCGAGAAGGCGGCCATGGCTGAGCTGCAATCCCTGTTTCAGCAAGCGCTCAACCGAGAGCGCGCCAGGGACAACAAACGTGGCGAAGACGTCGCCGCCAACGACCGTGAGGAGACGCGCGATGACGCAGACACTGAGGCGTCGGCTCGCGGCACTTGAGCTGTCGACCGGCACACGGCTGAGGCTCCCGACCGAAGCCGGCATTACGCCGCTTTCCGGCGGCGACAGCGGCGCCGGGCTATGGCGAATCGAGGGCGACTCACCCTGTATCGTCAAACGAGATACAGCGGAACGCGTCGCCGGCGAAGCCGAGGGACTGCGCGCATTGAAGGCTGCCTGTCGCCTTCTGGCAGTGCCGACGGTACTGGCCGCGGACGATGATCTGCTGGTAATGGACGCCCTGGACGACACGGGACCGCATGACGACGCGGCACTGGGTGAAGGCTTGCGTCAGCTGCACCGGGATTCTCGAGAGGCGGATGCCGAGCATGGCTGGCCGCGGGATAACGCCTGCGGCCTGACGCCTCAACCCAACGCGCCGCTGGCGGACGGTCGCGCCTTTCAGCGCGAGCGTCGTTTGCTGCCGCTGATGAGACTGTGTCGCGAGCAGGGGTTGCTGGATGCCGCGCTGGCCGAGCGTATCGAACGGGTTGCCGAGTCGCTCGAAAGCTGGTTGCCCGATACGTCTTCCTGCCTGGTGCACGGCGATCTGTGGTCGGGCAACGTGCTGTTCACACCCACCAGACCGGCGATCATCGATCCCGCCGTTTATCGGCATTATCCCGAGGTGGACATTGCCATGCTGACGCTGTTCGGCGGGCCGGGAGACGCCTTCTTCGAGGCCTACTGGAATGGCGAACGCCCGGCGGACTGGGAACGGCGCGAGGCGCTATTCCAGATCTATCCGCTGCTCAACCATCTCTACCTGTTCGGTCGCGGCTATCTCGGCGGCGTCGCGCGGGCGGCGGATGTCGTCCTCGCCGGATAACGGTGATCGCCGTTCATGCCCGTTTCGAGGTGCGGATATCGGAAGGGGCAACCGCCTCGCCGATGACATGGTGGCCGCGCGTGTTGAGCGTCAGCGCATAGAGTGACGTGGTGGCACAGATGTACAGTCGGTTGCGACTGATACCGCCAAAGCAGACGTTGGCCACGGTCTCCGGAATCAGGATGCGACCCAGACGCGTGCCATCCGGGGCATAGCAGTGAACACCGTCCCCCGCGCTCGCCCAGAGATTGCCCGCGACATCCACACGGAAGCCGTCGAAAAGTCCGCTGTCAGACTCGGCAAACACGTCGCCGCCGCTCAGACGGTAGCCATCCTCGACGAGAAAACGACGGATATGGCGGGGTCCGTCGTCACGATGCGTGGCGCCGGTATCGGAAACGTAGAGCCATGCTTCGTCGGGAGAGAATGCTAGCCCATTGGGTTTCTCGAGATCATCGGCCACTCGAATCAGTTCACCTGCAACGGTGAGACAGTATACGTGGCAGCCCATCTGGGATCGGCGCTTGCCTCCTTCATAGTCGCTGTCGATGCCATAGCTGGGGTCGGTGAACCAGATCGAGCCATCCGATTTGACGATGACATCGTTGGGCGAGTTGAGGCGGCAGCCCTCGAAGGTGTCGGCTAAAGTGGTGATGCATCCGTTGTGTTCGGTTCGCGTGACGCTGCGGCTACCATGTTCACAAGTGATAAGTCGGCCTTCCAGGTCCAGCGCCTGTCCGTTGCTGAATGCCGAGGGTTGGCGAAAGGTAGATACATGGCCGTCATTTTCGTCGTAACGCAAGATGCGGTCATTAGGGATATCGGACCACAGCAGATAACGTCCGGCCGCAAAATAAGCCGGCCCTTCGCACCAGTGGCCAGCGTGCCAGAGATGATCGAGTTGGCCATTGAACAGCACCAGGGAAGAGAAACGTTCGTCCTCGACGACGAGCCAGTGAGGGTAGGGCATGGGTCAATCTTCTCAGTAGGGAGTGGTTCAGTGTCGAGCGTCGAGGCGGTGGTGTCTTTGCGACGAAAGTGTCTGTGTGACGAAGGTGGTGCTTTCAAGGTCGATCATGGGGTATCGACCTTGTGTCGTCGCGTCGCCTCCTTGATCGAAAATCAGGCCGGTGAGGTTGGGGTCGCCGGGCAGGGTGAAATGCACGCGAAGAAGGTGTCGATCATGCGCGGGCCGACGTCGCCGATATGATAGCGTTCAGGGTCACGCAGCCAGTCATGCATGAGTCCCAGCAGCATCGACATCAGCATCCGGCAGGCGATTTCCGGCTCGATGGTAGCGGTCAGCGTGCCGGTGTTACGCGCTTCTTCGAAGCGTTCGACCATCGTTTCGTAGCAGTCGCACGCCAGTTGATCCTGCAGCGCGAGAATATCGACGTCGCTGGCAGATTCACTGCAGTGCAGCAAAATGGTATGCACGCGGCGCGAGCGTGGGCGTTGTAGTCGTTCAAGAGCGTGAAGTGTGGCGAGATGCAGACTTTCCAGCGGCGCACGCGGACGTTCGGAGTCCTCGACATCATCCAGTAACTGACGCAGTGGCATTTTGACGCGGTCCAGCATGGCGTGGAACAGGTCGGACTTGTTCTTGAAATGCCAGTAGACGGCGCCTCGGGTCATGCCGGCTTGGCGAGCGATCTGTTCGAGTGAGGTTCGTGATACGCCGCGCTCGAGAAAAATGACTTCGGCAGCGTCCAACAGCGCTTCGCGGGTTGCCTCGGCTTCGGCCTTGGTGCGTTTGGGCATGGTGGTGTCGTCGACAGGTGAGTGGAGTGGCGTGACGTTGGACCGGCGTTTCTTATGATATTGATTAAAGCCGCCATCGGCGAAGCATAACCAATTTCTCTGCAAGTTTACATTCATGTATGTATGCCTGTAAGCTCGCCGCATTCACTTAGGTATCATTCTTCCAGGACGGAGACTCATGCGCCCTAATCTCATAAATTGCACCCTCGGCTTCGGTGGGGCGTTGTTGCTGTCATTGGTACTGGCCGGTTGTGGCGGCGACGATAAGCAAAGTGCTCAACAAGGTGGAGGGCAACAACAAAAGCCACCTACCAAGGCGGAAGTGATGGAAGTCGAGGCGCATGATGTCTCGCTCTCCAAGGAATATCCCGCTCAGATTCGCAGTAACCGTGAAGTGACGGTGATGGGCCGCGTCGAAGGCATTCTCGAAGCGCGCCATTACCGCGAGGGCAGTATGGTCGAGAAGGGCGACAAGCTCTTCACCATCGAGCAGGCGCCCTACGAAGCGACGGTCAAGCAGAATCAGGCTGACGTTCAGAGTGCGCAGGCTGAAGTCTACCGTGCCCAGCGCGATGCCGAGCGCTACAATCGGCTCTACAAGCAGAATTCCATTAGCCAGCAGCAGCGCGATCAGGCCCAGGCCGATCTGCGTACGGCGCAGGCGGCCGAGGCCCAGGCCCAGGCCGCGTTGGACAGTGCCCAGATCGATCTGAGCTACACCGAGGTCAATGCCCCGGTCAGCGGCATGATCAGCCTGAGTCAGATCAACGTCGGCAATCTGGTGCAGCCGCCGCAGGAGCTGGCGACCATCACGCCACTGAATCCGATCGAAGTGCGCTTTTCGCTGCCTGCCGATGATGCCTTCTCTCTGCGTCAGCAGCGTCAGAAGGAAGATGGCGACATGGCGGACACCGCAATCCTGACTGCGCCGGGCACGGAAAGCGCCTCCCGCGATGCGCTTCAGCTGCGCGGCAAGCTGGATTTCCTGGGCTCACGGGTCGATGAATCCACCAGCACGGTGCAGGCCGAGGCCGTATTCCAGAATGATGACCAGGTCTTCCTGCCCGGCCAGTTCGTACGGGTCGCGCTGCCCAACGTGATGCGATACGACGTCTACGCCGTGCCGGCGATCGCCGTGACCGAGGGGCTCAAGGGGCCGCAGGTCTTCGTGCTCGACGATGAAGGCAAGGCCGGGGCGCGGTTCGTCTCGCTGGGCGAGATCGCCGGTGACTGGCAGATCATCACCGATGGACTGAAGCCCGGCGATCGCGTCGTGGTCTCGGCGATCGGCAGCATCTCCGCCGGTGACAAGATCGATGCACAGCCGTTCAGCGGCAAGATACCGGAGCCGCAGAACAATGCCGGTGAAAATCCTTCCCAGGAGCCTGACGCGCAAGGCGGTGAAGGCGTCGAGGGCGCCAAGCGAGATGCCCAAGAGGCAGACGACGGACAGAACGGAGCCAACTGATGAACTTTGCCAGCGTTTTCATCAGGCGCCCGATTTTTGCCACCGTCATCTCGGTCATCATTATGCTGATCGGCTTGATGGCGATGCGCACCTTGCCGATCGAGCAGTATCCGCCCGTCGTACCCCCGACGATCAGCGTTTCCGCGACCTATCCGGGGGCGAGCGCCCAGACCGTCTCCGATACGGTGGCCTCCGTTATCGCGCAAGAGATCAACGGCACCGAGGACATGATCTATCTGACCTCATCGAGTTCTGACAGCGGTCGGATGTCGATGAGCGTCTATTTCAATATCGGCACGGATCCTCAGACGGCGACGATCAACGTCAACAACCGGGTCCAGCGGGCACTGTCACAACTGCCGAGTGAAGTGCAGTCGCAGGGTGTCACCGTCGAGCAGCGCTCGTCGAGCATCCTGCTGTTCGTAGGTATCACCTCGAACTCGGACGCCTACGACTCGCTCTACCTGACCAACTACGCCAACATCAACGTGACGGATGAGCTTTCACGGCTTCCGGGTGTGGGGCAGGCGGAGGTGCTGGGCAGTCAGGAATTCGCCATGCGCGTGTGGCTCAATCCGGACAAACTGGCCCAGTATGATCTGACGCCAGCCGAAGTGTCTTCCGCCATTCAGGCACAAAACGCGGTCGTTGCGGGCGGCAAGCTCGGCGCCGAACCGCAGAGTGATCCCACGCCGTACACCTACACGATTACCACCCAAGGGCGCTACGAGAGCGTCGACCAGTTCCGGGACATCATTCTGCGCACCAATGCTGACGGCTCCTCGCTGCGGCTGAGCGACGTCGCCCGGATCGAGCTGGGCAAGAACAGTTACGGTATCCAGGCCTACGTCAACAACAAGCCGATCGCGCCGATCGCGATCTACCTGCAGCCGGGTGCCAACGCGCTGGACGTCGCCAAGGAAGTCAAGGACGCCATGGCGGATCTCAAGACGCGTTTCCCGCCGGGACTGGACTTCGAAATTCCCTACGACACTACGCTGTTCATCGATGCCTCGGTGGAGTCGGTCGAGCAAACCTTCATCGAGGCTCTCCTCCTCGTTGCGGTGATCGTGTTCCTGTTCCTGCAGAGCTGGCGTTCCACGCTGGTGGCGATGTCGGTGGTGCCGATTTCGGTGGTGGGGACTTTCGCCGGCATGTATCTGCTCGACTTCTCGATCAACTTGTTATCACTGTTTGGCATGATACTGGCGATCGGTATCGTGGTGGATGATGCCATCGTGGTTATCGAGAACGTCGAACGCATCATGGATGAGGACGAGGAGGCGACACCGTTCAGCGCTGCGCTCGAGGCAATGAAAGAGGTGTCCGGCGCGGTCATCGCGACGGCGTTCATCATGGCGGCGGTGTTCGTGCCGGTCGGCTTCATGAGCGGCCTGACCGGGCAGATGTACCAGCAGTTCGCGATCACCATCGCGATCTCGGTGGCGATCTCGGCGATCGTGGCGCTATCGTTCACGCCGGCCATGAGCGCGATCTTCCTCAAGCACCAGGATCGCATGAAGCAGTCCGGGTTCGTGCGTGCCATCCGCAAGCCGTTCGACTGGTTCAACAAGATCTTCGACAAGATCACCGACTTCTTCATGGCGATCACCAATTTCATCATTCACCAGCTGTGGCTGGTAGTGGTGGGGCTGGCGGCTGTCGGTATCGTCTCCTGGATGATCTTCGCCCAGTTGCCGGCGGCACTGCTGCCTTCCGAGGATCAGGGTGTGGCTCTGGCCTCGGTCAGCCTGCCGGCCGGGTCGTCGGTAGCGCGTACCGACGCCTACGTGCAGGAGTTGAGTCAGCGGCTGCGCGATGCCGTGCCGGGCATCAACTACGTCACCGGGATCCCGGGCTTCGATATCCTCTCGAGTTCGCCCAACACCGCCAAGGGTACGGTCTTCGTCACCATGAAACCGTGGGCGGATCGTGACATCACGGTGGATCAGCTGACCCAGAAGATCATGCAGATCGGCGGTCAGATTCAGGGCGGCAAGACGGTTGCCTTCAACCTGCCACCGATCCAGGGTCTGTCGCCCACCGGCGGGTTCACCGGCTATCTGCAGTCCTACGGCGGTGATACCTCTCAGCAACTGGCAGAGGCGGCTGGAAAGGTGATGCAGGCGGCGGCCGAGCGGCCGGAACTTGCAGGTGTCTTCTCTTCACTCGATGTCAACGTGCCGGTCTACGACGCGGATGTCGATACGGAGAAGGCGCGCAGCCTGGGTGTGGATATCACGGACTTGAATACCACCATGGCGAGCACTTTCGGTAGCTCCTTCGTCAACTACTTCACGAGCTCGAGCCGTAACTTTCAGGTTTATCTCCAGTCCGAGGACGATTTCCGGCGCAATCCGGACGACCTTAGCAAGGTCTACGTGCGCGGTGGCGACGGTCAGCGTATTCCGCTGTCGGAACTGGTGACCCTGACCCGAGGCAAGGCGCCGTCGGTGCTGCAGCGCTACAACACCTACTCGGCTGCGCAATTCTCCGGCGGGCCGGCACCGGGCTATAGCTCGGGTGAAGCGGTACAGGCGATGCAGGAGGTGGTGACCGATACCCTAGGCACCAATTACGGGATGGGCTGGAGCGGCGAGGCCTATCAGCAGGTTAACGTAGGTACCGCGGCGACCCTGGCACTGTCGTTCGGGATCGTCATGATGTTTCTGATCCTGGCGGCGCAGTACGAGAGCTGGACCTTACCGTTGGCGGTGGTCTCTGCGGTGCCTTTCGCCTTCATTGGCGCCATTCTCGCGGTCTATCTGGCCGGCTTGAGCACCAGTGTCTATCTGCAGGTGGGCTTGCTGGTGGTGGTCGGCCTGGCCGCAAAGAACGCCATTCTGATCGTCGAGTTTGCCGAACAGCAGCGTAAGCATGCGGGGCTGTCGGTGATCGACGCGGCCAAGGTGGCGGCGCGGCAACGTTTCCGGCCGATCGTGATGACCTCGCTGGCGTTCATTGGTGGCACCTTGCCGCTGGCATTGGCTTCCGGTGCCAGTGCAGCGAGTCGTAATCAGATCGGCACGCCGGTAGTGGGCGGCATGATCTCCATCACGCTGCTGGCGACGGTTTTCGTGCCGGCGACCTACGTGCTGATCATGAAAGTCACGCACGGACTGCAATCGAAGTTCCACAAAGGCGAGCGTCACGGCAGCCAGCCGGAATCGCACGAAAGCCATTAACCGGCTGTGTCGATGTAAGCGACAAAGCCACCTTTTAAAGGCAACCCCTCATGGGGGTTGCCTTTTTTCATGGTTTACCATTTCAAGCCTGAAAAGGGGGCAGAAGAGACCTTTGACGCTTCGGTAGGCTTGGCATATACCTTCCTATGAGATCGAGAGCCGTTGAAGCCAGAAGCCGTCGTTTCCCCTCTCGTCTCGGGCCATCATCCACCACCGCCAGCGTGTCATTAGTCTTCGTCGTGAGTTGATTAACGTTGGTTATCGCATGGTTACCATGTGCAAGCGCAGGATGTTGATTCGGTATCGGTTAATGACGCCAGTATGCCGAGTGTTCAGGGAGGTTGAACATTACGAACGCTGCAGTTCAGGGAGGCTAAGCATGACGGACGCTGCGGTTCAGGGAAGACAAGTTCAGATTACCGAGAGAGCTAGTCAAGCACATGGCGGCTCTCACTCGTTCGTCCGTGGTAAATCGAACTCCACGCTGCCGACATGGAACGTCGTCGGCCCGGAAACGCGTCGCCGCGTACTCTTCGTGACGACCGAGATTGCCGATTTCATCAAGGCGGGCGGGCTGGGCGATGTCTCCGCCGCCTTGCCGCGTGCGCTGAAACCCAACTACGACGTGCGCGTTCTGATGCCCGGCTATCGCCAACTGCTGAGCGCCGGGCGACCGATCGTGCGCGTGGCCAGTCTACCCGCCCATCATGATTTGCCCACCTGCGAGATTGGGCGTTTGCTCTGCGAAGACGGGCTGATCGTCTATGTCGTGCTTTGTCCGGAACTCTATGATCGGGTCGGCAATGCTTACGGAGACGAACTGGGCGTCGGCTGGTCGGATAATGACATCCGTTTCGCGCGACTGGCGATGGCGGCCGCGGAGATCGTCAATGACGCGTCGCTGCTCGATTGGCAGGCCGAGTTGCTGCATCTCAACGATTGGGCGACCGGGCTGGCAGCGGGTTACGTGCGTTGGCTCGGAAAGCGCTACGTCCCTTCGGTCTATACCATTCACAACCTCGCCTACCAGGGCCTGTTCCCCGTCGAGCGTCTTCCGGCGCTGGGTATTCCGGCATCCGCGTTTCATATCGATGGCGTGGAGTTCCACGGTCAGCTCTCTTTCATGAAGGCCGGGCTCTCCTACGCCTCCCATGTCACTACGGTCAGCAACAATTACGCTGACGAGATCACGATGGCCCCTCTTGGCTGCGGGCTGGAAGGCTTGCTCAAGAAGCGTGCGCTAGAAGGGCGGCTCAGCGGTCTGCTCAACGGCATCGACGATCATTGGGATCCGCGTACGGACCCGCACCTGGCACCCAACTTCGGCATCAATGACTGGCATGGCAAACGAGCCAATACGCAGCGCGTGCGCCGAATGTTCGGTCTGGCTCCCAGTGGCGGGCCGTTATTCGCGGTCGTCTCTCGGCTGGTCGCGCAGAAAGGGCTCGACCTTACCATTCAGATCGCTGACGCCATCGTGCAAGCCGGCGGGCAACTGGTAGTGATTGGTCAAGGCGAGTACGCCATCGAACGGGCGCTGGTCGAAATGGCGGGGCTCTATCCCAAGCAGGTTGGCGTCAATATCGGCTTCGATGAGGGTGAGGCGCGACAGATTTACGCGGGCAGCGATTTCCTGTTGATGCCGTCCCGCTTCGAGCCTTGCGGCCTCAGCCAGCTCTACGCGCAGCGTTTCGGCTCATTGCCGATTGCCCATCGAACCGGTGGCTTGGCGGATACGATTCAGGATGGCATCAATGGCTTGCTGTTCGACGACATGAGTCTTGAAACCTATCGAGCCACGGTGCTGCGTGCGTTCGATCTGTTCCGGGCGACCGATCTTTTTTACGCCATGCGTCGGGCGGCAATGGCCGGACGGCTGCATTGGCGCCAGGCCGTGATTCCCTATCGACGGCTCTATGCCGATTTGCTGACGGAGGCGATAGTGCGATCCAGCGACGCGGTGGCAAGACGATGATGGCCGCCGGAAGTAAGCCCCTGTCAAGTCAATGCCGCCGCTGCGTTCGCTTGGCAAATTCCCATTCTCCCATTTGGACGATACCGTCTTGACGCTCGCTCATTCCCGTTCTCCTTCTATGGCTCCTTCCGATGGCCGCCAGGATCGCGACGTCCGGTCCTGGGACGATGGCGACTGGATGCGGGCCAGAGACGGACGTCATGGCGGTGACATGCCGCTGTCGCTCTATCGTCTATGTGCTCTGGACTGGTACGTCTCCCGCTTCCCGCTGCCTTTGAATTGGCATTATCTCGCCCAGGAAATGGTGCCCTACGTTGCCGATCTGGGGTTTACCCATATCGTTCTCGATGAGGCAATCATCGCGCAATCCGATGCCGTGGTTTGTCAGTTCGTCGAGACCTGCCACGTTGCCGGGGTAGGCGTCGTGGTCCAGCGGCCGGTTGAAGGGGTGCTGGCCGAATCCGAATTTCTCGTCTGGTGCCAGCGCTGCCATATCGACGGCTTCGAAGAGCGCGGCAGCCCTTCCGGCACTGATGGCTGCCGACTGTTCCGCAGCGATGCCGTCGGAGCCCCTCTGCTGTTGCATCGCCGACCGCAGTGGCAGATCGCGAGTGACGACTATCTGGCGCTGGCGCCGGCCGAACGTTCCCGACGCCACGCCGACTGGATCGAAGCACTGACGCCGCGCGAGAGTGGGCGTGGCCTGCTTGAGCAGATGCCGGATGAAACATCGATGCTGGGGCGGTGGCGGAAAACCGTGCACGGCGATGACTGGCAGCGCTTTGCCGCCTATAGGACAACCCTGGCATTGATGTGGGCGTTGCCTGGCGACAAGCAGGTGGCGATGGGCGTCGAGCTGGGGCAGGTGCTGGCGGAGCCCTGGGAAGAGCCCCTTCACTGGCCGTTGCTTTTCGAAAGCCGTCACGCGGGCATTCTGCGTCTGGTGGCCGATCTCAACCGCCTCTATGTCAACGAGCCGGCACTGCAGATCCGTCGCGACGATAGTCTCGGATTCCAGTGGCTGGTCGATGACGACAGCGACAACAGCGTGATCGTCTTTGCCCGCCATACGGAAAGTGGCGACGCCAGCATGATCTGCCTCTGTAATTTCCAGGCCAGCGTGCACCATGGCTATCGGCTGGGTGTGCCCAGTGCCGGGTGGTGGCGTGAGACTTTCAACAGCGACAGCGTCTTCTATGGCGGCAGCAATGTGGGTAACGCGGCTGGCGTCACGGCGGAGCCGATACCCAGTCATGGCCACGCTCAGTCGCTGTCAGTGACGGTGCCGCCGATGGCCGCGCTGTTTCTGCGTCACGAAAACTGGCTCGAGGATAATTCATGAGTGCATCTTCCCGTTCCCATGGGCCGGGCATTGCCGCTACGCCATCCGATGAAGCAGTGGCGTCGGCATGGTCTCCCTTCTACGGTGCGTCGCCGGTCGCTTCCGGGCGCGTTCGCTTTCGCCTGTGGGCGCCGAGCGCGCAGCGGGTGGATCTGGAATGCGAAGGACTGGCGCCTCAGCCGATGAGGCCGGTGGGAGACGGGGATTTCGAACTCGAGCTCGAGTGCCCGCCGTCGACGGCCTATCGCTACCGGGTTTTCGTCGGCGATGACGAAGAGGGAATGCCGGTGCCCGATCCCGCCTCGAAAGCGCTGCGGGGTGGTGTCGACGGATTTAGCTGCGTAGTCGACCCGGATCGCTACGTCTGGCGCCACACCGAATGGGCCGGCCGGCCATGGGAAGAAACGATCATCTACGAGGTCCACCTGGGTGCCTGCGGTGGCATTGACGGTTTACGTCAGCGGTTGCCGGCGTTGGTCGAGCTGGGTGTGACTGCCATTGAGCTGATGCCGCTCGCTGAATGTCCGGGTCAGCGCAACTGGGGTTACGACGGCGTCCAGCCCTATGCCGTCGCGGCTTATTACGGCACGCCGGAAGCGCTCAAGACACTGATCGATGAGATTCATGGATACGGGTTGATGATCTTTCTCGATGTGGTCTACAACCACTTCGGGCCGGACGGTAATTTCCTCGGCCACTACGCCAAGCCCTTCTTTCGTGATGACCTACAAACCCCTTGGGGCGGCGCCATTGACTTCCGGCGTCCGCAGGTGCGGCGCTTCTTCATCGACAATGCCTTGATGTGGCTGCTCGAGTACCGTTTCGACGGGCTTCGGTTCGATGCCGTTCATGCCATCAGCGAGCGCGATTTTCTGGTCGAACTGGGCCAGACGTTGCGCGAGCGGGTCGGCCCTGACCGTCACTGCCATTTGATGCTGGAAAACGAGCACAACCAGGCCAGCTTGCTGGAGCCGGGGCTGTTCGACGCGCAGTGGGCCGATGATTGGCACAATACGATGCATGTGCTGCTGACGGGAGAGCGCGAAGGCTACTACGCCGATTTTGCCGAGAACCCCACGGAAAAGCTCGCGACGGCACTGGGCGAAGGTTTCGTTTATCAGGGACAGCTCTCGCGCAAGGGCGAGGCGCGCGGGGAGCCTAGCGGGCATCTGCCGCCAACGGCATTCATCAACTTTCTGCAGAATCACGACCAGATCGGCAATCGTGCGCTGGGTGAGCGGTTATCTCTACTGGCCGAGCCGGGTGCGCTCGATGCGGCAACGTTGCTGTTGTTGCTGTCACCTGCCATCCCGTTGCTGTTCATGGGCGAAGAGTGGGGCTCGACGCGGCCGTTTTTGTTCTTCACCGACCATCGCGACGCGCTGGCGGATGCGGTGCGTGAAGGTCGTCGCCGCGAGTTCGCGGACTTCAGTGCCTTCGAGGATCCGGCGCAACGCGAGCGCATTCCCGACCCTAACGCCCTGACGACCTTCGAGGCGTCTTGTCTCGATGATGATGAGGCCGGCGCAGAGGAGCATCGTCGTCATCAGGCGCGTTTCCGCGAGTGGCTAGTGCTGCGTCATCGGCACATCGTACCCGGGATGAAGGAAAGTTGTGCCATCGGCGCTCGTGTCCTTGGTGACAAGGCCGTGGAAAGCCGCTGGTCGCTGGGTAACGGCCAGACGTTGACGATTGCCATCAACCTTTCGCCGCAACCGGTGTCCGTGGTTTGGCAAGACACACCGCTAGTCTGCTCACGCGATGACGTGAGCAATCATATCGCAGACGGTCAGCTGCCGGCGCGGGCGAGTGCCGTCTGGCTCCAGCCGTCGGGTGACGTGCCGAGAGAGCCGGACGCATGACGACTGCCAACTACCAAGATCACGAATCCGCTGCCAAGCTGCGTCAATTGGCGGAGTCGGTCGGCTTGCTGATCGACTGGGTCGGTAGCGATGACCGGCCTCTGTCACTGTCCGAGGAGCGCCAGCGCGCGATGCTGACTCATCTAGGCTGGCCGGCGGGCGACGACGACGAAGTATCTGCCAGTCTGGCTCGCTGCCAGGCGCGTCAACGCCCGGTCGCATTCGAGCAGTTGCCACCCCTGTTGATTGCCGATCAGGGCAAGCCAACGCCGGTGCCCGTCGCCGATGGTGGTGGCTGTGCCTTCGCCATTCGGCTCGAGAGCGGCGAAACGCTGGATGGGCATCTCGACGCGCAGGGTCACTTGCCAGCGATCCAGGAAACGGGTTATCACCGCGTGAGCTTGCTCACCGAGCTCGGCGACGATAGCGTGACCCGGATTGTGGCGGTGGCGCCGCCGCGCTGCTTTACCCTGGACGACGTCGCTCGGGAGCGGCGTCATGCTCAGCCGAGTTATTGGGGGGTGGCAGTACAGCTCTATAGTCTCCGACGCAATGGTGATGCCGGCATCGGTGATTTGCAGGCGCTGGATGACCTTTGCGCCGTCGTGACACGCTCAGGGGCCGATGCGGTCGCCATCAGTCCACTGCACGCGTTGTTTGCCTCGCACCCTGAGCGATTCAGTCCCTATTCGCCTTCCAGTCGGTTGTTCTACAACGTCTGGCACGCCTCGCCGGAGTGTCTGTTCGACGAGGAAACCTTGGCGCGGGCGCGGGCACCGTTCGTCGAGGCGATGGAGCAGCAGGCATCGCTCGAGCTGATCGATTGGCCAGATAGTGCGCGGCTCAAACTATCGTTGTTGGAACGGCTATTTTTGCACGTGCAGCGTGACGAAAGCGCGCTGGCGTGGCGCTCCCAACTGATCGCCTTCCGTCGCGATGGCGGCGAAAGCCTCGAGCGTCATTGCCGTTTCGAAGTGCTTCAGGCGCACGCCGAGCATGGCGATTGGCGCCAGTGGCCCGAGGCCTGGCGAGCCCCCCGCGGTGAAGCGGTGGAAACGTTCGCCGAGCAGCACCGGGAAGCGATCACCTTCGCCGTGTTTCTGCAGTGGCTGGTGGCTGCCGGGCTCGATCGCGTGCAGCGCAATGCTCGTCAGGCCGGGATGGCGGTGGGACTGATCGCCGATTTGGCCGTGGGCGTCGATCCCACCGGTAGCCAGGCCTGGAGCGATCCCGAAGAGTTTTTTCAAGGGCTCAGCGTGGGCTCGCCGCCGGATGCCTTCAATGCGCATGGCCAGAACTGGGGCGTGGCGGCATTTTCGCCGCAAGGTTTGGTCGACTCCGGCTACCGGGGCTTTCTTGGCATGCTGCGGGCTAGCCTCGCCCACGCTGGTGGCCTGCGGATCGACCATATTCTCGGGCTGTCGCGGCTGTGGCTGGTCCCGGAAGGGGAATCGGCGCAGCAGGGTGCCTATCTGCGCTATCCCTTGGACGATCTCTTGCGACTGGTCTCGCTGGAGTCCTGGCGGCACAGGGCCATCGTCATCGGTGAGGATCTGGGAACCGTCGAGGCCGGGCTGCGGGAGCAGCTGGCCGCGCGGGGCATACTCGGCATGAGTGTGATGTGGTTCGAAAGAGAGGGTGAGGCGTTCCTGCCCGCCGAGTCTTGGCGCCAGACCACCATGGCCACTACCAGCACTCACGATCTACCCACGGTGGCCGGGTGGTGGCTGGAGAACGATCTGCACTGGCGGGACCGGCTGGGGTTGCTGAAAGCGGATGAGGACCTGGCCGAGCTCAGCGAACAGCGGCGTCAGGATCGACGCCGTCTGGTCAGCGTCTGCGAGCTCGAGGAGGTCGCAGACGATGACGGCATCGCCGGCGACAGCGTGGATGTCGACGATGTCATCGATGCGGTGCTGGCGCATGTGGCAGCGACGTCGACACCGCTGGCGCTATTGCCGCTGGAAGATCTGCTGGGGTTGAGAGAACAGGCCAACCTGCCCGGGACCTTCGATGAACACCCCAACTGGCGCCGGCGTTTGCCGATACCCGCGCCGCAGGCATTGAAAGACCCTGCGGTACAGCAACGTCTATCACGCATCGATCGCATACGCCGGGAGCGTCGAACATGAGGCCGATTCGCGCCACCGTCAGGTTGCAGTTACACGCCGGGTTTACCTTCGAAGACGCCCGCCAGCAAGTCGACTATTACGCCGCATTGGGCGTCAGTCACTTCTATCTTTCGCCTTTTCTGACATCACGAACGGGTTCGATGCACGGTTACGATGGTGTCGACCCGACCCGAGTGGATCCGGAACTGGGTGGCGAGTCGGGGCTGGCGCCTCTGGTCGAAGCGTTGCATGCCAAGGACATGGGGATTCTGGCCGACATCGTGCCCAACCACTTGGCGGTGGGTGCCGAGAATCCGTGGTGGCAGGACGTGCTGGCGCATGGCCGTGCCAGCGACTATGCGCATTGCTTCGACATCGACTGGGAACAGCCCGGTGCCGATGGCAAGGTATTGCTGCCGTTTCTCGGGGATCGCTATGTACAGGTTCTGGAAAACGGCGAACTTAAGCTGGAATGGGATGCGGTGCATGGGGTCTTTTTCGTTGCCTATCACGAGCACTGTTTTCCGCTTGACCCGACGCATACCGCAGAGCTTCTCGCGGCCGTGCCCGCCGACGCCCGCCCGGCATGTGAAGAACTGACCGGCGACGATCCGTTTATCGTCGCCATTCTCGCGCGTCATGATGCTGCAACTGCCGAGGGGCGGACGCGGCTGCATGCACTGCTGGAGCGTCAGGCCTACCGACTGGCCTACTGGCGCACGGGCAATGATGCGCTCAATTGGCGCCGATTCTTCGATATCACCGAGCTGGTGGGCGTGCGGGTCGAGGACGAGAGCGTCTTCGATCTCTCCCACGCCTATCTGCTGTCACTGGTCGAGCGCGGGTGGATCGATGGGCTGCGCATCGATCATATCGATGGTCTTGCCGATCCTCGAGGTTACTCACTGCGCCTACGTGCGCGTCTCGATGCCATCGCCAAGCGTCGCCGCACGTTGAAGGGTGAGTTGCATGACGAGCAAGATGGCGAGAATTGGCGGCGGCCGATCTACGTCGAAAAGATCCTCGGTGATGGCGAGCGCCTGCACACGGATTGGGAAGTGGATGGCACCACCGGCTATGAATTTCTCGATCTGGTCTCCGGCATCCAGCATGATCCGGCGGGGCGCGAGCCACTGGCCTGCCTATGGCGCGAGATCAGCGGGCGAACGGACGATTTTGCCGCTGAGGTTCTGGCAGCGCGTCGAGAAATGCTTCAGGGATCGTTGACCACCGAATTCGAACGTTGCGTCAAGGCCGTCGGCGCGTTGGCTAGAGTCAACCCCGCTACGCGCGAATTCAGTCTGCCGGCAATCCGGCGCGTTCTCGGCGCGCTGGCCATCGGCTACCCGGTCTATCGTAGCTATGCCGACCATGACGGACGGCCCGAGGCCGATGCCAACGACTTCAATCACGCCATGCAGATGGCTCGGTCACAGCTGTCGGCAGCCGACGCCGCCTGGCTTGCGTTGCTGGATGACTGGTTCGGTGGCAAAGCGCCCGATGCCTTCGGCCCACCCGAACGGGGTTTGCGACTGACGGCAATGACGCGCTTCCAACAGTTGACATCGCCACTGGCGGCGAAAGCGGTCGAGGATACCGCGGGCTACCGTTCGGCGGTGCTGTTATCGCGCAACGACGTTGGCTGCGAAGGTGCGCATTTCGCTTATGTACCGCAACGCTTCCACGCGGCGAACCAGGAGCGTTTCGCGACATTTCCTCATTCCATGCTGACCACCGCGACACATGATCACAAACGTGGCGAGGACGTGCGTGCGCGGCTGGCAGCTATCAGCGAACTGAGCGACGTTCTGATGCCGAAAATGCGCGCCTGGGCAGACGATCAGCGGCTTTATGACAGCCGCGATACGCCCAGCGGCGGGGATCGCTTGATGATGCTCCAATTGCTGCTGGCGGCCTGGCCGCTGGGGCTGAAGCCAGGGCTGGCGCTCGACGCCGAGCTTGGTTTCGGGGACCGGAAGGCACTGGACGCGTTCGCCGATCGACTCGTCGCCTGGCAGCAGAAGGCGATGCGCGAGGCCAAGCTCGCGAGCCACTGGCTGGCACCCGACGAGGCCTACGAGCAGGCGGGCGAAGACGCCATTCGGTGTGCACTGAGCGGCGATGATTTGACGCGCGAGCTGGCCGAGGCGGCGGCGCTGCTGGATCTGCCCGGCGCGATCAATGGTCTGGCTCAGACCGTACTCCGGCTGTGTTCGCCGGGAGTACCGGATCTCTATCAGGGCACCGAATTCTGGGACCAGTCGCTGGTCGATCCCGACAATCGCCGGCCGGTCGATATGGCCGCGCGGCGTGCAGCACTTGAGGATGCCGAGACGCCGATGTCGGCTTGGCGGCATTGGCAAGACGGTGCCGTCAAGCAGGCGGTGATTCAACGGCTGCTTGCCTTGAGGCGCCAATATCCTCGACTTTTCAGCGAGGGAGAGTATCTGCCACTGCAGGCGGTTGGTGCCTATGCTAATCACGTCATCGCCTTTGCTCGCAGGACGCCCACCATGACGCTGGTGGTCGCAGTGCCACGCTTGTCGACGGCGCTATTGCAGGCGTCGACCGAAAGGCAATGGCAGTGGTCGGACACTAGGCTATCTCTCGAGACCTTGAAACTCGTGGGCGCCGGAGAGGCCTGGTTGACGCCTTTACCGATGGAATCACGGGACACGGTTTCTCTACATCAATATTTGTCGGATTTTCCCTGCGGCGCTTGGGTATGGGCTTCCTGAACCCGCTACGCTGAAGGCGAGGTGTCGGCCGAGTCGGCGCTGGTCTCACATGGATCCGGCGGGGCAAGGATGACCCCGCCCTGTAATGAAAAGAGGAAGGAGGGCGTCATGATGACCGGTCGCGAACAACGGGTACGGATGCTGGCTTATCGCATCTGGGAATCGGAAGGCCGCCCCGATGATCAGGAGGCGCGTCATTGGGAAATGGCCGAACGCATCGTCGAGGCCGAGAATGCGCGCGAAGAGGAACACGAGTGGCAGGAAGCCTCCGATGAGCCTTCGCTCTACGCAGGGGAAGATCCTCCCGCCGAGCCCGATGAACTAGGTATCGACGAGCAGCGGCTGCCACTCGATGACCCGGAAACGGAGGCACGCAAGGAAGAGGATACCGGTGTCGAGGTGCATGCCAAGCCGAAGCAAAGCAAGCCGAATGAAACCAAGCCCAGCGGCACCAAGCCTCGTCAACGTAAGACAACGGACGATGAAGTGACTGCGCAGTCCACGAAGACGCGACGGGCCTCGACGCGAGCCACCAGTGGCGAGAAGAAGGCAGCGGAGACGCGATCTACTAAAACGAAAGCGAGCCCCCGCAAGACCGGCACCGCCAAGGATGAGGCAGGTACCGATGCCAAGCCGGCGGGCAAATCGCGTACGACCCGCAACAAGAGCGAGTAAGGCGACGCTCACGAGAGTGAATCGTCGTTCAACCAGCGTTGAGGAACCCGGGCCTTTCCCGGTTTTCGACGGAGCAAGACATGACCGAGCGGCACGATATCGACACGGATAGTGAAATGACCGTTCAGGGCGGCGTGGTACAGCCATCGCGAATCAGTGAAGGATTGCCCTACCCCTTGGGGGCCACCTGGGACGGGTTGGGCGTCAACTTCGCGCTGTTTTCCGCCACTGCCACGATGGTCGAGCTGTGCCTGTTCGACGAGAGCGGCGAGCAGGAAATCGAGCGTATCGCGTTACCGGAGTACACCGACGAGGTATGGCACGGCTATCTGCCCGATGCGCGACCGGGGCAGCTCTACGGCTATCGCGTGCACGGTCCCTATGAGCCCGAAGCGGGGCATCGCTTCAACCCCAACAAGCTCTTGATCGACCCTTATGCCAAGCAGCTGGTTGGTGAGTTGATCTGGGACGATGCGCTTTACGGCTACACCATCGGCCACGAGGACGGCGATCTCAGCTTCGATGAACGTGACAGCGCGCCGTTCATGCCGCGTTGCCGGGTGATCGACCCGGCGTTCACCTGGGGGCGTTCGGCCGAAATCATGGTGCCATGGAGCGACACCGTGATCTACGAGACTCACGTGCGCGGTTTCACCATGCGCCATCCGGCCATCCCGGAGGAACTGCGCGGCACGTTCTCGGGGCTCGCGGCCCCCGAAATCATCGATTATCTCAGCGACCTGGGCATCTCTTCTCTGGAACTGATGCCGATCCATGCCTTTGCCGATGATCGTCATCTACAGGAAAAGGGGCTGCACAACTACTGGGGTTACAACACCCTGGCCTTCTTCGTGCCTCATCCGCGCTATATGGCGACCGAGACGATCAGTGAGTTCAAGCAGATGGTGGCGCGCTTCCATGCCGCCGGCATCGAAGTGCTGCTCGATGTGGTCTACAACCACACAGCGGAGGGCAACGAGATGGGGCCGACGTTGTCGCTGAAAGGAATCGATAACGCCTCCTATTACCGCCTGATGAAAGAGCCGCGCTATTACATCAACGACACTGGCACCGGTAATACGCTGAATCTGTCGCATCCGCGGGTCTTGCAGCTGGTCACGGACTCCCTGCGGTACTGGGCCTCCGAAATGCGGGTCGACGGCTTCCGTTTCGATCTGGCGACGATTCTCGGGCGCGAGGCCGACGGATTCGACGAAGGCGGCGGCTTCCTCGACTCCTGCCGTCAGGATCCGCTGCTGTCGCAGTGCAAGCTGATCGCCGAGCCCTGGGACTGCGGCCCGGGCGGCTATCAGGTGGGCAAGTTCCCCCCTGGCTGGGCGGAGTGGAACGACCGCTTTCGCGATGATATGCGCGCCTTCTGGCGTGGCGACGAGGGCAAACTGCCGGCTTTTGCCAACCGTCTGACGGCTTCGGCCGACCTGTTCAACCACCGAGGCCGCAAGGCGTTCTCGTCGATCAATTTCATTACCGCTCACGACGGCTTCACGCTGCGCGATCTGGTCAGCTATAACGACAAGCACAACGAGGCCAACGGCGAGGACAACCAGGACGGGAGCGATGACAACCTTTCCTGGAATCACGGCGCCGAGGGCGAGACCGACGATGCCGAGGTCCGGGAGTTGCGCATGCGCCAGATGCGTAACCTGCTGGCCACGCTGATGCTGTCTCAGGGCACACCGATGCTGCTGGCGGGGGACGAGTTCGGTCGCACGCAGGGCGGCAACAACAATGCCTACTGCCAGGATAGCGAGATCGGCTGGGTCGACTGGGATCTGTCCGACGAGGGACGCGAGCTGCTGGCATTCACGCAGCGCCTGATTCGGCTGCGGCGCCAATATCCGATTCTCGAGCGTGGCCGCTTCATGACTGGCGACCTGATCGAGGAGTTGGGTATCAAGGACGTGACCTGGCTCAGGCCCGATACGACCGAAATGGACGACGACGACTGGCATGAAGGCGGCGTCAAGACGATCGGCGTCGTTCTCGACGGTCACGCCCAGCCCACGGGCATACGCGCCCCGGGTAAAGACGTCACGGTGCTGCTTGCCATCAACGCGAGCGATGCGCACGTCTCGTTCGTACTGCCTGAAGTTCCCGGCGGTAACCAGTGGGTTCGCCGCGTCGATACCTTCTATCCTGCCGCCGACGACGTGCGTATCGATATGCTCCAAGAATACGGGGTCGAAGCGCGAAGCCTGGCACTCTTCGAACTCGTCGAGAGGCGAGGTGGAGCTCCCCATGCCTGACGCTAGCCACACGTCTGTTGACGTGTCTTCGGCGGCGCTCCGCGCTTGATGTGATGCTCACTGGCGTTGCTGGAGCTGGTTAAGGATTCTGCGGCGCTGTAATCCGGCATGCCGTGCGGACGGTTCGCGCGGCATGCCATCGGACAGAGTGCAACTCCGCCCCACGGACGGAAGGAGACGCTAATGACTATGAATTCATCCCCGCAGCCAACGAGGTCGGCTGCATCTTCTCGGCGCGATGAAGATGCCTTGGCGGCGGCGCAGGCGCCGCGCATCGCCATCGAGTCCGTAGCGCCGTCGCTCGAGCTGGGGCGGTTCGCCACCAAGGCGATTGTCGGCGAGCCGGTGCAGGTTTCCGCAGTGATCTTCGCCGATGGTCACGACGTGCTGGCGGCCGCGGTGGCCTGGTGCGACGACCAAGGCACGTATCGGCGCGAACCCATGCATCTGGTCCGGCCGCTGGGCCTGGACATCTGGGAGGCGAGCTTCACGCCCCAGCGGGTCGGTCGGCACACCTTCGTGATCGAGGCGTGGTGGGACATATTCGCGACGTACCGCGACGAGCTGTTCAAGAAGCATCAGGCCGGCGTGCCTGTGGAACTTGAACTCGAGGAGGGCCGACGGCTAGTGACGGTGGCCGCCGAGTGCTCGCAAGGGGAGCTGCGTGCGGCGCTGGACGGCGTACTCGAGCGTTTCCAGGCGCATGGCAGCGAGGGCGAGCGGGTCGGCGTCATGCTCGATGTCCGCACCGCTCAGTGGATGCACGCCGCCGATGCCCGGCCGCATCTGACGCGCAGCGAGGCGGTCTACCCGCTCGAGGTCGAACGTCGGGCGGCCCAGTTCGCCAGTTGGTACGAGCTGTTTCCGCGTTCGGAAACCGACGACCCCAACCGACATGGCACCTTCGACGATGTCCACAAGCGCCTGCCGATGATCCGCGACATGGGCTTCGACGTGCTCTATTTCCCGCCCATCCACCCGGTGGGCCGGGCGCATCGCAAGGGTCGCAACAACACGCTCCAGGCGGGTCCTGACGATCCCGGCAGCCCCTACGCCATCGGCAGCCCGGAGGGTGGCCACGAGGCGATCCATCCCCAACTCGGCAGCCGTGAGGATTTTCGCCATCTGGTCAAGGCCGCCGCCGAGCATGACCTGGAAATCGCTCTGGACTTCGCTATCCAGTGCTCTCCGGATCACCCCTGGCTCGAGCAGCACCCGGGCTGGTTCTCCTGGCGTCCGGATGGCTCGATCCGCTACGCGGAAAATCCGCCCAAGAAGTATCAGGATATCGTCAACGTCGACTTCTACGCCGAGGACGCGGTGCCTTCGCTGTGGCTGGCGCTGCGCGACGTGGTGCAGGGTTGGGTCGACGAAGGGGTGAAGATCTTTCGCGTCGACAATCCCCATACCAAGCCGTTGCCGTTCTGGGAATGGATGATCGCCGATATTCGCGGGCGCGACCCGGAGGTGCTGTTCTTCGCCGAGGCCTTCACCCGGCCGGCGATGATGAAGCGCCTGGGCAAGATCGGCTTCAACATGAGCTACACCTACTTTACCTGGCGTCACACCAAGGCCGAGCTGACCGACTATCTGACCGAGCTCAACGAATCGCCGATGCGCGAGTGCTACCGGCCCAATTTCTTCGTCAATACACCGGATATCAATCCCTATTTCCTGCAGTCCTCGGGGCGTCCCGGATTCCTGATCCGCGCCGCGTTGGCGACCATGGGTTCGGGGTTATGGGGCATGTATTCCGGCTTCGAGCTGTGCGAAGGCGAGCCGGTGCCGGGCAAGGAGGAGTATCTCGACTCGGAGAAATACCAGATCAAGCCGCGGGACTATACCGCACCCGGCAATATCAGCTACGAGATAACCCAGCTCAACCGCATCCGCCGTGAGAACCCGGCGTTGCAGACTCATCTGGGGGTCGCTTTTTACCCCGTGCACAACGAGCGTCTGCTGTTCTTCGGCAAGCGTACCGACGATTTAGGCAATTTCGTGCTGGTGGCCATCAATCTCGATCCGTTCGAAGCCCAGGAAGGGCCCTTCGAGCTGCCGCTATGGGAGTTCGGCCTGGGCGACGATGCGGCGTTGCATGTCGAGGATCTGATGAGCGGGCATCGCTGGACATGGCATGGCAAGTGGCAGTCGATGCGCTTGGAGCCGTGGCATTTGCCGTTCGCCATCTGGCGCATCCACCCGGTGCGCTGATCAGCCAAGGAGAAAAGCACCATGATGGATGCCAGCAGCGAATCGCACGCCGTCGAGGCCATCGATTTTCTCGAGGACCCGCTGTGGTACAAGGATGCGGTGATTTATCAGGTCCACGTCAAGTCGTTCTTCGACGCCAACGATGACGGCATCGGTGACTTCCAGGGGCTGATCGAGAAGCTCGACTATATCGTCAGCCTCGGGGTGAACACACTCTGGATTCTGCCGTTCTACCCGTCGCCGCGCCGCGATGACGGCTACGACATCGCCGAGTACACCGGCGTCAGCCCGGATTACGGTACTCTCGAGGACGCCCAGCGCTTCATTAGCGAGGCGCACCAGCGTGGTCTGCGCGTAATCACCGAGCTGGTCATCAACCATACTTCGGACCAGCATGAGTGGTTCCAGCGTGCGCGTCGCGCGCCGTCCGGTTCGCCCGAACGCGATTTCTACGTGTGGTCGGACAGCGACCAGAAGTATCCCGGCACGCGGATCATCTTTATCGACACCGAGTCATCCAACTGGACCTGGGACCCGGTGGCGGGCGCCTACTTCTGGCACCGCTTCTATTCCCACCAGCCGGATTTGAACTTCGACAATCCCCAGGTACTCGATGAAGTACTCAAGGTCATGGCGTACTGGCTGGACATGGGGGTCGACGGGTTGCGCCTGGACGCGATTCCATACCTGGTCGAGCGCGAGGGCACCAACAACGAAAACCTGCCCGAGACGCACGATGTGCTCAAGCAGATCCGGGCGGCGCTCGACGAGCGCTACCCCGACCGCATGCTGCTCGCCGAGGCCAACCAGTGGCCGGAGGACACGCGGCCCTACTTCGGCGGCAACGAGAGCGGCGACGGCGACGAGTGCCACATGGCGTTCCACTTTCCGCTGATGCCGCGGATGTACATGGCGCTGGCCCAGGAAGATCGCTTCCCGATCACCGACATTCTGCGCCAGACGCCCGAGATTCCCGCCAATTGTCAGTGGGCGATCTTTCTGCGCAATCATGACGAGCTGACGCTGGAGATGGTCACCGACAAGGAACGCGACTATCTCTGGAGTCACTACGCCGCCGATCGTCGCGCACGCATCAACCTGGGTATCCGGCGTCGCCTGGCGCCGCTGCTCGAACGCGATCGTCGACGGGTCGAACTGCTCAACAGCCTGCTGCTGTCGATGCCGGGCACGCCGGTACTCTATTACGGCGACGAAATCGGCATGGGCGACAACATCTACCTGGGCGATCGTGATGGCGTGCGCACGCCGATGCAGTGGTCGATGGATCGCAATGGCGGCTTCTCGCGAGCCGATCCGGCCAAGCTGGTGCTGCCGGCGGTCATGGATCCGTTGTATGGCTTCCAGTCGGTCAACGTCGAGGCTCAGACGCGTGACCCGCACTCGCTGCTCAACAGCATGCGGCGCCTGCTTGCGGTACGCAGTCAGCATCGCGTGTTCAGCCGCGGCACCATGCAACCGCTCTATCCGGCCAACCGACATATCCTCGCCTATCTGCGCGAGCTGGTGCTCGACAACGGCGACAGCGAAGTATTGTTGTGCGTGGCCAACGTGGCGCGCAACGCCCAGGCGGTGGAACTCGATCTGTCGTCGTTTGCCGGCCAGGTGCCAGTGGAGATGGTGGGCGGCAGCGCTTTCCCGCCGATCGGCAAGCTGTCGTATTTGCTGACATTGCCACCCTACGGCTTCTACTGGTTCCTGCTGGCGCCCGAGACTGCCATGCCCAAATGGCATGTGCCGGTACCCGAGCCGATGCCGGATTACGTGACACTGATCGTCAAGCGTCAGTTGGAGGAGATCCTCGACGTCCCATCGCGGGGCATGCTCGAGAACGAGGCGTTGCCCAAGTACTTGCCCAAGCGGCGCTGGTTTGCCGCCAAGCAGTCACGCATCGACCGGGTACGCATCCTTTATGCGGTGCGCATCGAGGATGCCCAGCACACCATGCTGCTCAGCGAACTCGAAGTTCAGCACTCGCAGGGCAGCGATCGTTACCTGCTACCGCTGGGCTTCCTCGGTGAGGACGACCGCAGTGGCGCCATGGCTCAGCAGCTGGCCCTGGCACGGGTGCGTCGTGGGCGCGATGTCGGCCTGCTGACCGATGCGCTGGGGATGGATGCCTTCGCCCTGCGCATCCTCGACCTGCTGCGCACCGGGGTCAGTCTGCCTTGCGCGGGCGGAGAGATCCGCTTTCTGCCGACGCCGGCACTAAGCGAGTTGGAACTGCCCGAGGACGTCGACGTGGCCCATAACAACGTCGAGCAATCCAACAGCTCGGTGATCATCGGCCATAAGGTAGTGCTCAAGCTGTTCCGCCGCCTGGAGCCGGGGCTGCATCCCGAGGCCGAGTTCGGGCATTACCTGAGCGAGCATGGTTTCGAACACGTGCCACCGCTGTACGGCGAGGTGGCGCGTTGCAATGCCGATGGTGAAACACAGACCCTGATGATGGTGCAGGGCTTCATCGCCAACCAGGGCGATGCCTGGTCGTGGACGCGCAACGCCTTGGAGCGGGCGATTCGCGAGGTGGGCGAGGAGAGCGAGGCCAGTGCCGAGGAGGGCGGCTACAGTGCGCTGGACGAACTCGAGGGGTTCGCCACGACCCTGGGCAATCGCCTGGGCGAGCTGCACCGGGTGCTGGCCCTGCCGAGCGAGAATCCCGCCTTCGCCCCCGAACAGGCCAGCGACACGCATGTGGCCGCCTGGTCGCAACGGGTCCGCGAGCAGATCGAGAAGGCATTGGAGTTGCTCGCACGGTACAAGGGCGATGCCGGGGAGGCCGAGCAGGCCTTGGCCGATCGGGTGCTAGCCGAGCGCGATGCGCTGCTGGCCGCCGTCGAGCCGCTGGCGCAACAGGCCAAGGGCAGTCTGCTCACGCGTATCCATGGCGATCTGCACCTCGGCCAGGTGCTGGTAGCGCATGACGATGCCTACCTCATCGACTTCGAGGGGGAGCCCGCTCGCTCGTTGGCCGAGAGGCGCGCCAAGGACTGCCCATTGCGCGATGTCGCCGGCATGCTGCGCTCATTCGACTATGCCGGCGCCAAGATGGACGCAGCCACTGCTGGCAAGCCGAACGACGAGAGTACGGTGGAGCTGGCTCATGGTGTCGCCGAGCGCTACCTGCTGGCCAGCCGGCGCGCCTTTCTCGAGGCCTATTGGCAGAGTACCGCCGATATTGCCCATCGCTGGGCCTCGCCGCAAGGCGCCGACGCCGCACTGGAACTGTTCGTACTGGAAAAGACGGTCTACGAGATCGCCTACGAAGCTGCCAATCGCCCCGCCTGGCTGGGCGTGCCGCTGCGCGGCCTGGCAGCCATCGTCGACCAACTGTCCATGAGAGGGTCCCAATGACCGATCTGAATCTCAATACCGTCAAGGACGTCGCCCTCTGGTTGTCCTCCGATGACGCCGAAGCCCTGGTTCGGGGTAGCCATGGCAACCCGTTTTCCGTACTCGGCGTGCATCTCTGTGGTGAGGAGGACGCGGAAACCTGCCTGCTGCGCGTCTATCTTCCCGGCGCGCTGGGTGTGGACGTGCTTGACCGCGATACCGGCGAGCGGCGTTGCAGCCTGACCGGCATCCAGATGCCTGGCTTGTTCGCCGGCAGGTTGCCGCACGTTGCGCCATACAAACTGCGCATCCGCTGGCCGGGTGGCGAGCAGGAAACCGAGGATCCCTATTCGTTCGATCTGCTGCTCGGCGAGATGGACTTGTACCTGATCGGCGAAGGCAATCACCGCAACCTGGGGCACTGCCTGGGCGCCCAGCCGATGGAAGTCGACGGCGTGCCCGGGGTGCGCTTCGCCGTCTGGGCACCCAATGCCCGGCGCGTCTCGGTGGTGGGGAATTTCAACGCCTGGGACGGTCGCCGGCATGTGATGCGCCTGCGTCATCCCGCCGGGGTCTGGGAGCTGTTCATTCCCCGGTTGGGGCCGGGCGAGTCCTACAAGTACGAATTGCTCGACGCGCACGGCGCCATCGCGCTCAAGGCCGATCCGGTGGCGCTGGCCACCGAGGCGCCGCCGCACACGTCATCGGTGGTCGCCGATACCACGCCGTTCGTTTGGCACGACGCCGAGTGGATCGCCCAGCGCGGCGAGTACCAGGCGCCCGACCGGCCGATCTCCGTCTACGAGGTGCATGCCGCCTCGTGGCGCAAGCACGGCGGCCATGACGGTGTCACCTACAGCTGGCGCGATATGGCCGAGCACCTGATTCCCTACGTGCTCGAGATGGGCTTCACTCACGTCGAACTGCTGCCGATCATGGAGCACCCGTTCGGCGGCTCCTGGGGCTACCAGCCGCTAGGGCAATTCGCGCCCAGCGGGCGCTTCGGCAAGCCCGAGGATTTCGCTGACTTCGTCGATGCCTGCCATCGGGCCGGCCTGGGGGTGATCCTCGACTGGGTGCCGGCGCACTTTCCTACCGATCCGCATGGCCTGGCGCGCTTCGATGGCACGGCGCTCTACGAGTACGAACATCCTTTCGAAGGCTTCCATCAGGACTGGAATACCTATATCTACAATCTAGGGCGGCGCGAGGTGCACGGCTTCATGCTGGCCTCGGCGCTGCACTGGCTGCGCCACTTTCACGTCGATGCGCTACGCGTCGATGCCGTGGCCTCGATGCTGTATCGCAACTACTCGCGCAACGAGGGCGAGTGGATTCCCAACCAGTACGGCGGCCAGGAGAATCTCGAAGCGATCGACTTCCTGCGCCACTTGAACGACGTGGTCGCCGAGGAGGTCTCCGGTGCGGTGGTGATCGCCGAGGAGTCCACCGCCTGGCCGGGAGTCACCCAGCCAACCCGCGACGGCGGCCTAGGCTTTGCCTACAAATGGAACATGGGCTGGATGCACGACACTCTGGAGTACATCGCCAAGGACCCGGTGTATCGTTCGTATGCCCATCACGAATTGACCTTCCCGATGGTCTACGCATTCTCCGAAAAGTACGTGCTGCCGATCTCGCATGACGAGGTAGTGCACGGCAAGGGCTCGCTGATCGCCAAGATGCCCGGCGACGAATGGCAGCAGTACGCTAACCTTCGCGCCTATCTCGCCATCATGTGGACTCAGCCCGGCAAGAAGCTTTTGTTCATGGGTTGCGAGTTCGGCCAGTGGCGCGAATGGAGCCACGATCGTGAGCTAGACTGGTCGCTGCTCGGCGAGGCCCACCATGCCGGCATCCAGCGCCTGGTCGGCGATCTCAACCGGCTCTATCAGGAGGAGACGCCGCTGCATCAGCGTGATACCGAGCCGGAAGGCTTTGCCTGGGTGGTCGGCGACGACAACACCAACAGCGTATTCGCGTGGCTGCGCTGGGATCTGATCGGCGAGCCGCTGCTGGTGGTCGCCAACATGACGCCGGTGCCGCGCTACGATTATCATCTCGGCGTACCGACCATGGGACGTTGGAAGGAAATCTTCAATAGCGATGCGCAGCGCTACGGCGGATCCAACCTGGGCAACATGGGGCAGATCCAGGCCCTCGATACGCCGCTGCACGGGCAGACGGCCAGTGTTTCGCTGACGCTGCCGCCGTTGGGGGTGGTGTTACTGTCGCCCGGCGCGCCGGGCGAGTAGCGCCCGGGTTACGCCGTTGGTCCAGGCGAAGCCGTCTTGCAGCGGATATTCGCCGCCGGTGGCGAAGTCCGCGCCGGGGTAGAGCACATACTTTTCCACCAGCTTGTGTTCGCGACGGTAGAGATCCTGAACCAGCGTCAGCCAGCGATCGGCGATGTCGTCCGCGAGCTCGGTGAATCCATAGCATCGTAGGCCCTCGATCGCCATCCATTGTAGCGGCGCCCAGCCGTTGGGATGATCCCACTGCTGGTGGCTATCGGTAATCTCCGTGGTCGCGAGTCCTCCCGGTGCCATCAGCCGGTTGGCAATGGTATTGGCGATCCGCTCAGCCTGAGCGTCGGACGCTGCGCCAACGAACAGCGGGACGACGCAGGCGGCCGTGAGGTGAACGCTGCTTTCGCCGCGAGTGAAATCGTAGTCGTAGTATGCCCCTCTCGAATCGCTCCACAGGTATTTATCCATAGCTGCCTGTCGACGGAGCGCTCTGCGGCGGAAGTTGCCTGCCTGACTATCGTCGCCAACGGCGGCGTAGAAACGACTCAGCGTCTGTTCGAGATGAAACAACAGGGCATTGAGTTCGGGGGTGACGAAGTGAGTGGTGCGAATCGAGCTGAGATCCTGCACGTCATCCAGCCAGCGCCCGCTGAAATCCCAGCCGCTTTCCGCGCCGGCGCGAAGATTCCGAAACAGGGCTTGTGCGGGGCGGTGGCAGTGATGGGACATTTCCAAGTCTTCACGGAACGACTCCTCGCGAGGGGTAGCGCGGTCGTCCCAATGACGATTCAACCAGGCATCTTCGCTGAGGCGCACGCAGCGTCGGTGGCACTCCCCAGGCGCGAGATTTTCTTCGCCATCCATCCAGAAGGCGTACTCCCGCTCCAACTGGGGCAAATAGTCGATGGCTTCGCGCAGCCCCTGGCGTTCGGTCAGCTCGACCATCATCGAGAATAGCGGCGGCTGGGAGCGGCTCAGATAGTAGCTGCGATTGCCATTGGGCATGTGGCCGTAGCGCATGATCAGATCAGCACAGTTATCGGTGACCGCACACATCAAGCGGTTTTCACCGCTGGCAGCCAGGCCCAGCATGGTGAAGTAGGAATCCCAGTAGTAGTACTCGCGAAAGCGCCCGCCAGGGACGACATAGTCATGACAAAGCTGGAGTAGCGATGACCAGCGCGGATGCTGGCGAGAATTGCGAGTGAGTATGGGCCAAAGATTGTCGATATGCGTGACCAGATCATCTTCGGGACGAGACTCGTAGCCCTTGCCGGGGAGCATGTCGCTATAGAAGTAATCGGCCACGAAGGCCCTCAGGTCAAAACTCGCGTGGTCGCGCTGTTGTTCGTAGGCTTCCATGATCTGCGCGGGTGGCTGCCGCGGGATGCAGTCGGCGAAGGTCTTGGAATCCTGAAAGATATGCGCAAGAGCAACCGCCTCGAACAACTCACCGTAACGGTCATAAGGCGTAACTGCCGCTTCGGCTATGGATTCAGCGCTTTCGGGCATCGTCTGAATACTGTCGAGCATGCCTTTTTCCTGCGTGACGAAAAAATTATCAATGGCGAAATAGCGACGCCATTATTCTTCATACTGCCATAGCAGACCACCATCTATCGGCAGCGATGCGCCGGTCATGTAGTCGGCATCGTCCGAAGCCAGGAATTCGACCACGCCGGCTACGTCTTCGGGTCTGCCCAGGCGATTGAGCGGGATGTTACCCAGTAGGTGGCGCAGCTTTTCCGGGTCCTCTTCGAGTGCTGCGTTGATCGGTGTCTTGATCGCGCCGGGTGCCACGCTGTTGACGGTGATGCCCAGTGGGGCGAGTTCGATTGCCAGATTGCGGGTCAGCATTCTCATGCCTCCCTTGCTCATGCAGTAACTGGTGAAGCCAGGAAACGGCAGATCTTCGTGGACGGAACTCACGTTGATCACACGCCCGCCACGGCCCTCGTCCCTCAGATAGCGCACGAAAGCCTGAGTCGTGAAGAAGACGCCTCTCAGGTTGGTCTGCATGACCTTGTCATAGTCTGCCTCGTCGACATCCAGAAAAGGGGCGTCGATCTCCAACCCGGCGTTGTTGACCAGGATATCCAGTCGGCCCATGGCCTCGACGCTTTCGGCGATAAGGCGGCGATTGGTCTCGACATCGCTGATATCGCCGGTGACGATCGCGGCTCTTCGTCCTTGAGCCCGCACGCGCGCTGCGGTCTCCTCGGCGCGATCGGAAGGACGACTACCGCTGACCACGACATCGGCACCCGCTCGAGCAAACCGTTCAGCGATGGCGCGGCCTATGCCTTGGGTGCTTCCGGTGACCAGGGCTACTTTGCCTGAAAGGCGCATTTTTTTCTCCTTGCGTATGAACCTCGATCGGAACGTATTGACGCCCTCCTCGGGAGGGGAAGCCGCGTTGAGAACGACCTGTTCGGGTGGCTGCGGTGAGACGCATCTGCTGAAGATAGAGCAGCTTCGGCTTCAGGACCAAAGGCGCCTTGGCGTTGTCGTAGATGCCCTGGGATAGCATGATGTCGGCGACAAGCTATCGAAGGCTCGATAGGGATGCAGACAGGAGTCACCGTGAGCGGATTGAGAAAGCTGGGATGGATGGGGTTACTGGCTCTGACTTTCATGGTCAGTCTGCCGGCAGCGGCGCAATCTTTGACATCGCTGATGGGCAGCGGTCAGAGCGGTGAACCGAGTTCGTCATCGGCGCCGTCTCCGCAAGAGCTGCGCGCCTCGCTCGACCAGATCATCACGACGCTCGAAAACAGCGACCAGCGCCAGACACTGCTCGAGCATCTCAAGCAGCTCCGTGACGTCACCGCAGCCGATGCCAAGCAGGAGAGCGGCTCTGAGGGGCTGTTGGGTGCGCTGGCGCAATCGTTTTCGTCGCTGGAGACGGACGGTCTCGACAACCCGATTCGTTACTGGTCGGCGCGAGCCGATCAGGCGGGCAACGACATTTCGGGATTGATGAGCAATCACAAACAGTTGCCGAACATCGTGCTGGATTTGTTCTGGGTGACGGCGCTTTGGGTCGGCATCACCCTGGTCCTGGCGATGCTCTGGCGCTGGGCGGTTCGCCAACTGGGTTTGTCGTGGCAGTTGCCGGCGGAACCGACGACCGGGATGCTGATCCGCCATATCGTTCGGCGCGTGGTGCCCCTGGCTATCGGCTTTGCCGTCGCACTGACGACGGTCCACCAGGTGGCTACCGGGACGATCGGTATCGCGCTGGCCATGGTGGCGGCCTACGCCACGCTTTGCGGTGCGGTCTTTTCGGCGATCTGTGAGATCGTCTTCTCGCTGTTCGGCAGTGGTCACCGTCATACCGCGCTGCGAATTCTGCGCCAGCGCGGCACTCACTGGCTGTTCGCGCTCGGCGCGTTGGTCGCATTGGGAGACGCGGCCCATGCCGAGGCGCTGGTAGAGCCGCTCGGCGAAGGATTGATGGCGTTCGTGTCGCTGGTCGCCAATGTCTGCGCTGCGTCGCTACTGGGCATCTTCGTCATGGTGTTCCGGCGCCCCATCCGGCATCTGATTCGCAACCGCCCCTATTCGCAGCGCCAGGAGCGTCGTGCGACGACGGAGTTGATTCGCGTGTTGAGCGGAATCTGGCACATCCCGATTCTGATCATGGTAGGAGTCTCGTTGATCGCGATGATCCTGTCGGCGGAGGATTCGCGCAGCGCCTTCTTCCGCGCAGTGGTGACCGCAGGGCTGATGATCGCCGCGCTGGTCGTCACCGGGCTGATTCATCGGCGCAGCGAGAGCGCTCGGGAAAAGTCCTCGTCGGAGTATGCGTCGCGACTGATGCGCTTCGGCTTTACGCTGGCGCATCTGGTGAGCTGGATGATCTTCGCTGAATTGGCCATGCGGGTCTGGGGCTCGTCACTATGGGTGGTAGGTAGCTCGGCGGGCATCAGCCAACAGATCGCCAAGGGCGTATTCGGGTTGGGAATGACGTTTCTGCTGGCGTGGCTGGTCTGGATCCTGGCGGATACCGCGATCAAGCACGCGCTGCTACGCAGTAGCCGCCGCCACGGTCGTCGGGTCAATGCCAGTGCTCGTGCCCAGACCATCACCCCATTGCTGCGCAACACCGTCTTCGTGACCATCGCCGTGATCGCCTTGATCATCGCGCTGGCCAATCTGGGCGTGAACGTGACGCCGTTGCTGGCCGGTGCCGGGGTCATCGGGTTGGCGGTCGGTTTCGGTGCCCAGACGTTGGTCCAGGATCTGATTACGGGGCTGTTCATCCTGATCGAGGATTCATTGGCGATCGATGACTTCGTCAATCTGGGCACGCACATGGGAACCGTCGAAGCGTTGAGCATTCGTACGGTCAAGCTGCGTGACCTGGATGGCATCGTGCATATCATTCCGTTTAGTCAGATACAGGGAATCCAGAACTACTCCCGTGAGTTCGGTATCGCGTTGATGCGGATACGTATCGCACATCATATGAAGATCGACGAGGCGATCGAGATCGTGCGCGGGATCGCCGAGGATCTGCGCAACGATCCGATGATGCGCCACTACATCTGGTCGGCGCTGGAGGTTCAGGGGATCGAAAGTTTCGATGCCGGCGCTGCCATCCTGCGGGTGCGGATGCGCACGGCACCGATCATGCAGTGGGACGTGGCACGTGCCTTTAATTTACGCCTGAAACAGCGCTTCGATGAGCAGGGTATCGATCTGGCCATGCCACGGATGAGTGTGGTGATGGAGAAAACGCCGGTGCCTGCCGGCGGCACTGGGTCGCGGGAACCGGTGACGGCACCGGGCGCGCCGGATCCGCTGTAGCTGGCGGCCGAATAGCGAGGCAGAAAGTGGCCGACTTGCTCGATGTGAGAGTCATTCTGCGCTATAGCCATTGGTCTGGCCCACCAATCGCTAATGGTCGATCATGAATTGGTAATTTATAATTTGTGTTATTAGGTAAATAAAAAGTATTTATTGCATTCTTGTGCATCCAATTGTAATTTTGCTGAATGTTGGTGAATGGTTGGGTTGACTCGATCGCTGAGCGAGCCCGATTGGCAGGTTGGGTTAGGAAAGCTTGATCAAAAAAGCTTGATTAAAAATAGTGACGAGCCACCAAGAAAAGTGGCATCGACAGGGCCGGATGGCGAAAATCGAGTCTTGAAGCGTTGAGTTCAACGACGTTGCGGTTCAGCCCGGCAGATAACGATTTTGATACGTGGGGTGCGCAATGAGCCTGTTCGGTTTGGGTTGTCTCGTCATCGGCTTTATCGCTTTCGGACTGTTTGTCGCGCTACGTCTTTGCCGTAGCGACAAGGCACCGCCCGAAGCGCGGGATCGTACGAAGGAACCGAGTCACTTACATAAAGTCGGCGCCGGGCATCGCGCCTGATAAAAGCTCGGCTTTCGGCAGACGAGACTCAAGACCGGCAGCGTTAGCGCTGCCGGTTTTCGTTTGTCTGGCCCGAGGACGAAGTGATTTACTCTCGACGGCTGCGGTAACGCGGCATGTCTCTGAGATAGGCGCGGGTCAGCCAGGCCAGCGGTGCGAACTCGGCACCAAAGGCATTGAAGCAACCCCAGCGCAAGGCAATGAACGGGCGCAGGAAGAAAGGCACACGACGGTGGGCGCGCAGGCAACGGATGCGTTTGGTTCTTGCGACCAGCAGATCGACCCGTTGACGGTCCAGAGTCGAAAGCGCCTGGAAGTCAGCGACAACGGTGGCGGCAGGTGTTTGCCCCCTGGCAGGATCGCAAGGTTCCAGCAGCAGACGCGCAAGTTGTTTGACAGCGTGATGTCGCATCAACTTCCCAATGATCATTGTCGTGTAAGTTCCCCGATGATTGTCCATGGTAGCGTCCGTGGTGAAATCACAAATAGCTTGGCATTCCTCGCTCAGTTCGCAGGACGATATCCCATCAATGGCGCCAAGTTGTCCATCGACGACTGGCTGGCCGGACGATGGGTTAGCGCAGTATCCAGTCTCGGAACGCGCGCATTGGTTCGGTCAGATGGCGGTGTTCGGGCGTGAAGAGCGAAAGGTGGCCGCGACTGGATAACCTCTGCGGCAGTGCTTGAACCAATGTTCCCTGGTCGAGCTCGGCTGCCAGCAGCCGCATCCAGCCCAAGGTGATGCCTTGCCCTGCCAGTGTTGCATTCATCAGCAGCTGGAAGCTGTTGGCTCGCAGCGCGTGGATGGGCGGTTGCCACTCCAGACCCAGTTCCCCGAACCAGAGCTCCCAAGTCAACCAGTCGTGGTAATGGTCTTCGACCACCATCAACGTATGCCGGGTCAGTAGCTCCGCCGGATCGAGGATCTGGCCATGGCGTTCCAGATAGACCGGACTGCAGACGGCGGCGACGTTCTCCTGTGGGAAGATGGCATCGGCGGATACGCCGGGCGGGTCCACTTCGTTTTTCACATGATAGTAAATACCGAGATCGAACTCCGCCAGGTCGAGGCGGTGTGGATCCTCGACGGTCAGGATGCGAATCTCGATATCGGGATGGGCGCGCTGGAAGTCGGGCAACTGACGCGCCAGCCAGATCGACGCGATGGTCGGGCTGGACGCCAGAGTCAACTGGCGATCGTCGCCTCGACGGCGCAAGTTTGCGGTCTCGTCGCGCAACTCCCGCAGCAGACGTTGGACGACACGAAAGTAGCGCTCGCCGGCCGGTGTGAGGCGCAGCCCATCAGGGTGACGCTCGAAGAGTGGGCGGCCGAGATCGATCTCCAGACGTTTGATCTGGCGGCTCACGGCGCTCTGGGTCAGATGCAGTTCATTGCCGGCCTGGGTGAAACTGCCGTGACGTGCGGCCGCTTCGAAAGCACGCAGGCAAGATAGCGGCGGAAGAGGATCGCGCGGGGTCATGCAAGCATCCGGAGCCATGGGGTCACGGCTCCGGAGCATAACACGCGAGGCGCCGAGAGCGGCCTCCGCGTGGCGTGGCAGGATCAGATCGCGGTACGCGGAATCTCGCGCGTCCACGATTTCTCGCTAACCAGCTTCTCGCCCTCGAACGCGATCTGCTCGGCGCTCAGATAGAATGTCGCCTCGTCGCAGTGCAGGTGGTAGCGGCTGGTCACTGCCACCGCGAATTGGCCCTCACCGTCGTCGCGTCTGGCGCGATAGTGCCACTCGATATCGGCACGGGTGCGTGTGGCGTCGGTCGGGTGACTGGTGTAAATCTCTTTTGCTCGTTGTTCGACGCGCAGACCGTGGTCCTCGAAGCGAATGTCGCCCATGTCGTCTTCGACCGTCACCGTGACCTCGCCGCTGCCGACATCTTCACTGATCGTCCGCCTGGGCTGACCGGCGCGCAGCGTTTCGACCCGGCAGGGTTCGGCGCTCTCCGGTGGTTCGAACGGCATCGGAATGTAGTCGGCCTTGGACAGCGGCAGCTCCAGCGTCGGTCGGCCCGCCTTGAGCGTGAGATCGGCGCGTTTCTGGGGTGACCACACCAACGGGAAACTGGCGCTGGAGAGAGCCACGCGCAGGCGATGGCCCCGTGGCAGTCGATAGCCGATCAGGTCCAGCGCGAGTCGCACGTCCATCGGCTCGCCGGGGATCGGCGGCGTAATCGTGCCCGGATCGTCGCGGAGATTGAGATTGAGCGTGCCGTAGGTGATCAGCGCGCTCTCGCCGCCGGGCGCGACGTCGCTCAGGCGCACGTGAAGCTGACCGCAATCCTCGGTGCTGGTGATCGTCACGGCGATCGTCGGTTGACCCAGAATATCGAGACCATGGACATAGGGCTCGGAGTCGAAAGTCAAAGAGAGGCCGTCGTCGCGGCGCTGATCCGGCGGGAAGTCGGCCCCGAACCACAGCGGGATGTATTCGCCCTGCAGCGAGCCGGCAGTCAGCGGCGACGCGATCAGTCGATCGGCACTCAGCCGGCCGTCAGATTCCAGTCCACGGTCGCCGAGATTGAGCGTGATCGTCTCGATCTCGTCGGTCGGCGCAGGCCAGTTCGAGGTGCGCACCCATTCACCGGGCCGCTCGAGATACTTGGGCGCCGGCGGTACGCCATCCTGCAGATAAAACGTGCAGGGCGGCTCGCCCATGATCCCGGTATCGATGTCCTTGAGCCAGTAATCCCACCAGCGCAGCGCTTCCTGCAGAAAGCCGATGGCGGGATCGGGAATCGCGAAGTGCGGATACTTGTGCATCCACGGTCCCAACAGCGCCTTCTTCGGGCAGGAGAGATTCTTCATCATGCGCGGGATTGTGTTGATGTAGGAATCGGCCCAACCGCTGATCATGTAGACCGCGGCTTCGATGTCGCCTAGCTCTTGGTGATAGCCCTCGCAGATCGAACCATGCTTCCAGTAGTCATCGCGATGCTGGTGCTGAAGCCAGGTTTCAGCCAGCAGCGGCATGTTATCGAGACGATGCTTCCACATCTCGCGCCAGCGCTCACCGACCAGTAGCGGGTCCGGCACCGCCGCGGAAAAGCTCAGCATGGTCGCCGCCCAGCCGAGATTCTCGAGCAGCATGTTGCCGCCCTTGTAATGGATGTCGTCGGCGTAGCGGTCGTCGGTAGAGCAAAGCGTGATGATCGCCCTGAGCGGTTCGGGCTTGAGCGCCGCCACCTGCAGTCCGTTGAAGCCGCCCCAGGAGATGCCCATCATGCCGAGCTTGCCGTCGCACCAGGGCTGCGCGGCGATCCAGTCGATCACCTCCAGCGCGTCGGCCTGTTCCTGGGGGGCGTACTCGTCGAGCATCAGGCCGTCGGATTCGCCGTTGCCGCGCATGTCGACGCGCACGCTGGCGTAACCGTGGCCCGCGAAGTAAGGGTGGGTCAGCTCGTCGCGCACTGCCGTGCCGTCGCGCTTGCGGTAGGGCAGATATTCGAGGATCGCTGGAACGGGATTGGCTTCAGCGTCCTCCGGCAGCCAGATTCGCGCGGCCAACCGGGTACCATCGGCCAGCACGATCCACTGATTTTCGATTTCACGTACGCGGTGCGGAAAGTCCTGTTTGATCTTCATGCGTCATCCTTGGCTACGCGTGAGTGAGTCGCCCCTGTCGGCGCGGTGTCGAGCCGTTCGGGATGCTTGAGCCAGACCCACAGCGACCCGGTGGCCAGCAGTACGATCAGCATGGCGGGCAACCCGCCGAGATTGGAGTGCATCTTGATGCCATCGATGCCCACGAAGCTGACCATGACCCACGAGACCACGCCGACGATCACGCCCCAGATCACTTTCATCGGGATCCCGGCGTTGAGATCGGAGTCGGCGGTCAGACCTCGGGTGCAGAGGTTGCCGATGGCGTCGGTTTGCGAATCCGCCGCAGTGACGTAGGAGATGTAGGCGATGAACAGCAGCAGCGGAATCCACACCTGCGAGAACGGCAGCTGGCGGAACAGTTCATAGAGCACGTTCTCCACGCCGCGATCATTGAGAACGGCATACAGATCGGCGCCGCCGCTCGTATCGAGGTGTGACTGAAAGTAGAGCGCAGTGCCGGAGAAGATCAGAATCCACACGCTGGCGAACAGCGCCGGGTAGAGCAGATTGACGCGCAGGAATTCGCGTACCGTATAACCCCGCGAGATCTTACCCAAGAAGAGCGCCGCTACCGGTGCCCAGGCGAACCACACCGCCCAGTAGAAGATCGACCACCACTGCGGCCACTGGTCGTTGCCCGCGGCGCCGGTGAAAAGGCTCTTGGTGAAGAAGTTATCGAGATAGACGCCGAACGACTCGACGCCCAATGCCAGGCAGAACACCGTCGGCCCGACGATGAACATGAATACCCCGAGAATCAGCAGCAGAACGGCATTCAACGACGACAATCGGGCGATCCCTTTCTGTAGACCGCTGGCGGCGGAAATCACGAAGGTCACCACGATGACGGCGATGATCACGCCAAGCCGCAGCGGGCTGGTTTCGCCGCCGAGATATTGGCCCGCACCACCGGCCAGCGTCAGTGCGCCGGTCCCCAGCGACGAAGCCATCCCCGCCACCAGCGCGTAGAGCGAGATGGCGTCGATCAGCCCGCCGAAACGCTTCACCTTGGGTCCGAATATCGGTTCCAGCATGCTCGAGATCGAAAAGCGCAAGCGCAGATTATAGAAGGCGAGCGCGAAGATCAGCGCAGGGACGGCGTAAATGGCGTAAGGCGTGAACGACCAGTGCAGGTACATGGTCGACATCGCGAACAGCATGGCGTCGCTCGAACCGGCCTCCAGACCACTGGACGCAGGCGGTCCCATAGCGGCTCGGCGGTGGTCCAGAACAGCACGCCGACGGCCAGGGTGGTACACAGCGTGATCGAGAACCAGCGCAGCCGCGACAGCAAGGGCGTCGCGTCGCGGCCGCCGATGCGGATACGGCCCAGCGGGGAAAAATAGACGACGACGGCCATCACCAGCAGGTAGAGGCTACTCAGGCTGAACAGCCACGAGAAATTGGTCAGAACGGCGTCGTTGAGTGCGCTGGCCGTGGCCAGAAACGCGTCCAGGTCGACATAGCTGGCTATCACCGCGGCCAGCAGGATCAGAAAGGTCGGCCAGAATACTAGCGGCCGCAGTGAGGTTTGCATACCCATCTCCCGTTATCGTTATCGTAAGCGCCGATGCGTCGCGCTCATGGTGGTATAACCTAACGCCTCTGGTGGCCCATCGAGCAAGCGGTGCCTGGGAGTGAGGGCATGCGCGGGGCGCATGGCAGGCATGAGTAGGCAGTGTCGGAACCCGGTATAGAATGGTGCGGCGATTTTACAAGAGGAGGCGAGATGGAGCCTGAAGATCTCAAGAAGCTGGTCACCCGCAAGATGCCTTTCGGCAAGTATGAAGGGTGGTTGATCGCCGATCTCCCTGGCCCTTATCTCAACTGGTTCGCCCGCGAGGGCTTTCCCTATGGCGAGATCGGACGTCTGCTGGCGTTGATGCAGGAGATCGACCACAACGGACTGAGTCCGCTGCTAGAGCCTATGCGCTGAATATGCCCGACATGCCTCCAGACGGAAATGTCCGGTCAGCCGTTCGCTAACTCATCCACCGTCCGGCGATATGCGCGGCGATCAACCCGATCACGATGGCAAAAGCCAACCAGCATCGGCGTCGCCAGCGCGTCTGGTGGCGACCGAGCGCGATTTCCAGCTGTCGTGTCAGCAATTCCTGGCGAACCACGATGCGGTGCGGCGACGCAGAAAAGTCATTGGCGGCATCTCCTTGCCAGTGAGGCGCGTGAGTCATGCCAAGCCCCGCTCGCAGCCTGCCGAGTTCGCCTAGCAGGTCATGCAGATCGTCATAGGCTTCACGATGCGCCGCGTTTCCAAGCGTGCTCAGCGCATCGGCCTTCAGCATGCGATTGTTGCAACGCTCCGCGGCCCGGACGATGGTGTCGGGTGTTGCATCCTTGGCGACGCCGAGTCGGCGATAGAGATCTCGCATAGCGTGTCAGGCCGTCGTCATCAGGTAGTTGTCATTAGGTAGTTGTCATCAGATAGTCGTAGGCGTTCTTGATTCGCTGGAAGCGCTGCGAGGCTAGCGAGACTCGCAGATCCCCCTGACCGTGAAAGCGGTCGGGATGATGGCGCTGCGCCAGTCGGCGGTAGGCCCGCTTGATCTCGATCGGCGAGGCGTGCTCTTCGAGCTCCAGAACCTGCAGGGCCAGACGAACCCGGTAGTGAGGCTGAGGCGCCCCCGTTGCCTGCTGCCACTGCTGTCGACGCCACTGCTCCTGACGATAAGCCTCTTCCTGCCGCGCTTGTTCACGACGCTGGTCTTCGGCCTGGCGCTCTTGATCCTGGCGTCTGGCATCCGCTTGGCGTGCTTGCTCCTGACGCTGCGCTTCGGCCTGACGTTCCCGCTCCAGACGTTCTTCCTCCTGACGTCGCTTCTCCGCTCGCTGACGCGCCTGCTGGCGCAAGCGGTCACGCTCCAGGCGACTCTCCCTTCGCCGCGCATGTGCTGAGACGATTCGGAGCCGCCAGCGCTGCCAGTGATGGGGTCTTTGAGGGGGCTGAGGGGCGTTTTCCGCATGCTTCTCCGCGCTCTCCTCTGGCGGCGGTTCGGCTATCTCGTCCTGCTGCCAGTAATCCTGTCGGCTGGGATCACCGGGCGGCGTCAGGGGCCGGCCGGTCACCTCGCGGAACAGCCGTGCGAAAGCGCCGGGCGTCACGCCTGAAAGATCGGAGAGAAAGCGCAGGATATGATGATTTCGCAGGCTAAGCTCGCCCTCGCTCGTGGCCAGCCCGATCGCGCGACGCAGGAAGGGATGCGCCTGCTCATCGACGCGTTCGCGTAGCACCACCTCGGCGGCCAGTTGGATGGCCGTCAGATCGGCTCTGGCGATCTCCAGCAAGGTATCGAGATCCTGGGAGTGCCGATAGCCATTGGCCAGCACTTCGAGATAGCGCTGATCCTCGGCAAGCGCAATGCGCTTACTGACGTATACCCATGCCAGCAGCAACAGGGAAGCAGTATCCGGCGGGTAACGACTTTTCAGCAGCAGAAGCTCGAAAGCGGAAAAGCGCGCTGGGGCCATCGATGAATCCAAGCGGAGAGAGGGTTGTTGTCATCGTTTATAGAAACCGAGTATACCCAATCTCGCTGTCGAGTCTTCACTTGCGCGCTTTTCCGCCATTTCCACAGAGAAGATTGGACGTCGCTACGTTGCTGCCATCCCCGAGGTCTTGTTGAGGTTTTCCGGACCGAAGGAGTCGGGTAGTAATTCATCCATGGTGTAGTGCTTGAGCGGGGCGCCATCGCCGTCGAGGACGATGATGGCGGTCTGCGGCGTGGCGAATTCACGGATGCGCTGGCGGCAATCGCCGCAAGGCGTACAGAGATGTTCGCCGGGGCCGATGACATAGATCGTGCGGATCTGACGTTCGCCGCTGGAGATCAGGCCCGCGATGGCGCTGGCCTCGGCGCAGAGTCCCTTGTAGTTGGCACTTTCGACGTTGCAGCCGGTGTAGTGCTGCTCGCTTTCGCTGATCAACAGCGCACCGACCGGATGGTCGGAGTAGGGTACGTAGGCATTGTCGCGTACGGCGAGGATCGCCTGGCGAACGTCGTCGGGTACATGAAGTTCAACCATGCGAGTTCTCCTGTTCATGGCAGGAAGCGTCGTCGCGCAGCAGGCCGTCCAAGGTGATCACCATCATTTCGGAGAAGCCGGTCTGGCGTGCGACGGAGTCGAGCGCTTCACCGTTGAGGATATGATCGGAAACCGTGCAGACCGTCAGTGCGCGGGCGCCGAACTCAGCGGCCACGCCGTAAAGTCCGGCGGCTTCCATCTCGACGCCGAGAATGCCGTGGCGCTTCATTGTCTGGAAGAAGTCGCCATCGGGTGTGTAGAACAGATCCGCCGAGAACAGGTTGCCCACCTTGACCTTCGTGCCGCGCTCGCGAGCGGCATCGAAGGCATGCCGGGTGAGATCGAAGTCGGCAATGGCGGCGAAATCGTGACCGCCGAAGCGCGTCCGATTGACCGCGGAATCGGTGCACGCCCCCATGCCGATGACGATGTCGCTGACTGCCACGTCGTCGCGCACGGAGCCGCAGGAACCGACCCGCACCAGACGCTTGACGTCATACTCGGTGATCAGCTCCTTGGCGTAGATGGAGCATGAAGGAATGCCCATGCCACTGCCCATGACCGAAATCCTGCGCCCCTGGTAGGTACCGGTGAAACCGAGCATGTTGCGCACGCGATTGACGCACTCGACGTCATCCAGAAACGTCTCGGCGATGAACTGGGCGCGCAGCGGATCGCCTGGCATCAGCACGGTATCGGCGAAGTCGCCCGGCTTGGCTTCAATATGCGGCGTGGCCATTTCACTCGTCTCCGTTATTGGGGTTGTCTTTCGCCATTGTTCGTTCTTTCAACATTGATCGTCCGTATTGCATCGGCGCAAGGTCGAAGTGCTCTGCCAGGGTCTGACCGATGTCGGCATAAGTCTCGCGGCGGCCGTAGCTGCCAGTCGCCAGGCGGCCACCGGTCATCAATACCGGCACCTGCTCGCGGGTGTGGTCGGTGCCACGCCAGGTCGGGTCGTTGCCGTGATCGGCGGTCAGTATCAACAGATCGCCTGGCTCGAGTTTGGCGAGCACTTCCGGCAGGCGTCGGTCGAACGCTTCCAGCGCGCTGGCGTAACCGTCCGGATCGCGGCGATGGCCGTAGAGCGTGTCGAAGTCGACGAAGTTGGTCATTACCAGCGTCTGCTCATTCGCCACTGAACGCTCGCCAGCCTCATCGATGGCTTTGAGCGTGGCATCGAACAGATCGTCATGGCCATGCGCCTTGATCACTTTCGTGACGCCGCAGTGGGCGTAGATATCGCCGATCTTGCCCACGCCGAGAACGCTGCCGCCACTGTCGTGGAGTTTCTGCAACACAGTCGGGGCGGGCGGTTCGATGGCGTAGTCGCGGCGATTGCCGGTGCGCTCGAAGGTTTCTGGCGTTTCGCCGACGAAAGGGCGGGCGATGACGCGGCCGATGTTGTAGGGCATCAGCAGCTCGCGGGCGATCTCGCACAGCGCATAAAGTCGCTCGAGACCGAAATGAGTCTCGTGGGCGGCGATCTGGAAGACCGAGTCCGCCGAGGTATAGACGATCGGCTTGGCGCTTTCGATATGTTCCTCGCCGAGCGCTTCGAGTATCGGCATGCCCGACGCTTGGCAGTTGCCGAGCACACCGGCTAGATCGGCACGTTCGATCAGCGCTTCCAGCAGCGCGGGAGGGAAGCTATTTTCGCGCTCGGTGAAATAGCCCCACTCGAACAGCGCCGGGACGCCCGCGATTTCCCAATGGCCGGAGGGCGTATCCTTGCCCGAGGAAATTTCCCGTGCGCTGGCGTAAGCGCCGGTGACGGTCGCCGGTGGTGTGATGCCGCTAGCCCATTCGCCGGTGCTCAGGTGGTGCGCATGATAGAGACCCAGTCGCGCCAGGTTGGGTAGCTGGAGCGGGCGGCCGGCGTCGGCGCGATAGCGCGCGATATGACCGAGCGTGTCCGACCCGGCATCGCCGAAGTCGGCGGCATCCGGTGCGTTGCCGATGCCGAAGGAGTCGAGGACCAGCAGAATGGCGCGGTTCATGTTTGTTCCTCGTTCATGTCCTTTTCTCCGTCATGTCAGGTCCTCCTCACGCACGGTGGCGTGGACCAAGGGCGGGATTGCAACGTCGCTCGTCTCGCTCACGCTGAAAGCGTGACGTAGGCGCTGGGTCACGGCGTCGGCAGCGGCCCGGTCGGCGGCATGGATGCGCAGCAGCGGCTGGCCCGATTCGACGCGCTGGCCGAGCGCGGCGATGTGCGAGAGGCCGACGCGATGATCGATGGCGTCACCGGCGTTACGTCGGCCGCCGCCCAGTTCGACCACGCCCAGGCCGAGCGCACGAGTATCGATGGCGCTGATGAATCCCGCCCGATCGGCGTCGAGATCGATCGTGACCGGTGCGATGGGAAGGTGGTGCGCGGCGCGCTCCGCCAGATCGCCGGGGCCGCCGAGACCATGAACCATGCGCGAGAAGCGCTCCAATGCCTCGCCGGAATCGAGAGCCCGATCCAGACGCCTTTCGGCGTCGCTGGCGTCACTCGCCAGGCCGGACTGGAGCAGCATTTCCGTCGCCAGCGGTCGCGTGACCCGGTAGAGACGACTCTCCTTGCCTTCCCCTCGCACCTCTTCATTGCGCCCGTCCCCGCGCAACAACCGCAGCGCCTCGAAGACTTCCAGGGAATTGCCGGCACAATCGGCCAGCGGCTGGTTCATGTCGGTCAGCAGTACGCTCGTTCTGGTACCCGCGCCACAGCCGATGGCGACGATCGCCTCGGCCAGCTCACGGGAGGCTTTTTCGGTCGGCATGAAGGCGCCGCTGCCGACCTTGACGTCCATCACCAGGGTCTCGAGGCCGCAGGCGAGCTTCTTGCCCAGAATCGAGGCGACGATCAGCGGAATCGATTCCACCGTGGCGGTGACGTCGCGCACGCCGTAGAGACGCTTGTCGGCCGGGGCCAGCGACCCGGTCTGGCCGATGATCGCCACGCCGACCTCCTTGACCAGACGCCGGAAGGTGGCGTCGGACGGGGTGACGTCATAGCCGGGGATCGACTCGAGCTTGTCCAGCGTGCCGCCGGTATGACCCAGGCCACGCCCGGAGATCATCGGCACGTGGCCGCCACAGGCGGCGATCCACGGCCCCAGTACCAGCGAGACCAGATCGCCGACGCCGCCGGTGGAGTGCTTGTCGAGTACCGGGCCCTGCAGATCGAGGTCATCCCATTGCATGACCTGGCCGGAATCCCGGATCGACTCGGTCAGTGCTATAGCTTCGTCTTGATTCATGCCGTTGAGGTAGACGGCCATGGCGAACGCGCCGATCTGCGCGTCGCCGATACTCTCATCGGCGATGCCGCGCATGATGAGATCGAGCATCCTGCGATTGAGCGTCTGACCATCGCGTTTACGACGAATGATTTCCTGCGTCAGCATGGCGTTCCCCGCCTGTGATCGATCGAGTCTGTCAGTAACCGCTGATGGTCGGTTTGGCGTCGTCGCCCGCGAGCGTGGCGAGCAGTGCATCGAGCAGGCCGGATGCGCCGAAGCGGAAGTGCGAGGGCGTCAACCAGGCCTCGCCCATGATACCCGCAGCCAGATCCAGATAGGCCTTGGCATCGTCGGCGGAGCGGATACCGCCGGCCGCCTTGAAACCTACGTCGCGACCGCTGTCGCGAATGGCGGTGAGCAGAATTTCGGCGGCTTCCAGCGTGGCGTTGACCGGCACCTTGCCGGTAGAGGTCTTGAGGAAGTCGGCGCCACACTCGAGAGCGATGTCCGCGGCCTGGCGAATCAGCGCGGGATCCTTGAGTTCGCCGGTTTCCAGTATCACTTTGAGCAGTCGATCGCCACAGGCGGTGCGACAGGCGGTGACCAGCGCGCGGCCGGCCTCGGCGTCGCCGCCGATCAGCGCCTTGTAGGGAAACACCACGTCGACTTCATCGGCGCCAGCCGCTACCGCTGCGCGGGTTTCGCGACAGGCACGTTCGACATTGACACAGCCATCGGGAAAGTTGGCGACCGTGGCGATGCGTACGTGCTCGCGAATCCCAGTATTTCGCAACCCCATGTCGATCAATTCGCGATTCGCTGTTGCGATGAAAGCGGGGTAGATACAAACCGCGGCGGGGGCGCCATGCGGCGTGTCAGTGCGCCGACACAGCGCCTGGATGCTGGCGTCGTTATCGTCGTCGTTGAGTGAGGTGAGGTCCATCATCGCCAGCGCTTGGCTGGCAGCGTGCTCGAGGCTATTCATCGTTCTAACTCCTTGTTCGGCGTGGCTGCGACGGCCTCCTGCCGTTTCCGTGTCTCGGTTCGCGCGAGGATCCGGCGTCTCTGGCGCTGACGGCCCTGCGAGAAGAGGGCCGGATCCGCATGGCGGTTGTGGGTCACGCATCTGGTTCAGGCAGTACCGGCCAGCGACAGAAAGATCCCCGCCAGGGTGGCCGACATCAGGTTGGAAAGCGTGCCGGCGAGTACCGCCTTGAGGCCGTAGCGGGCGATCTCCGGGCGACGGCTGGGAGCCAGCGTGCCGAGGCCACCCAGCAGAATCGCGATCGAGGAGAGGTTGGCGAATCCGCACAGCGCGAACGACAGGATCGCGGCGGTGTGAGCCGACATCGCTTGCCCCGTCGACTCAACGATCGTGTCGCCGCTGATGTACGGGGCCAGGTTGATGTATGCCACGAATTCGTTGACCACCAGTTTCTGACCGATGAACGAGCCGGCCAGTGTCGCTTCGTGCCAGGGAATACCGAGCACGAATGCCAGCGGCGAGAAGAGCCAGCCGAGAATCATCGACAGGCTCAACGAGTCCATGCCGAACCAGCCGCCGACCCCACCCAGAATGCCGTCGATCATCGCGATCAGACCGATGAAGGCCAGCAGCATGGCGCCCACGTTGGCGGCCAGCATCAGTCCCGACGAGGCGCCGGACGCGGCGGCGTCGAGCACGTTGGCGGGTTTATCCTCGACTGCCAGCACGTCCTTGGCCTGACGCGTATCGTCATCGGGGTTTTCCGTCTCCGGCATCAGAATCTTGGCGAACAGCAGGCCGCCGGGCGCTGCCATGAACGAGGCAGCGATCAGATATTCCATGGGAATGCCGAGCTCGGCGTAACCGGCGAGAACGGAACCCGCAACCGAGGCGAGCCCGCCACACATGACCGCGAACAGTTCGGACCGGGTCATGCTGGCCAGGAACGGACGGACCACCAGGGGTGCCTCGGTCTGGCCGACGAAGATATTGGCGGTGGCGGACAGTGACTCGGTGCGCGAGGTGCCCAGCACTTTCTGCAATGCGCCGCCCAGGATTCGTACGACCCACTGCATGATGCCCAGATAGTAGAGCACGGCCGTCAACGACGAGAAGAAGATGATGATCGGCAACACCTTGATCGCGAACACGAAGCCGACATTGGCGGGGTCGGCCAGGTTGCCGAACAGAAAGCCAATACCGTCGTTGGCATAGCTGATGACCTGGCTGACGGCACTGGAAACGGACCCCAGCACGGTTTGACCGAAAGGCACATAGAGCACGAAAGCCCCGATGCCAGCCTGAATGGCAAAGGCGCCGATGACGGTGCGCAGGCTGATCGCCTTGCGGTTGCTCGAAAAGATCAGCGCGATCAGCAGCAGCACGATGACGCCGACCAGACCCATGAAGAGTGTCATGTTGTTGTCCTTGGTGTTGGTCTTGGTAGGGAGAAAACGCGTTCCGATAGTGCATCTCCGTGAGATGTTTTTAACATTTTTTGGTTTTCCCCGTCACTTATTGTTTTTATTCTCACAAGCTCATAGAGTAGTTTTAAAGGGTGATAGGACCATATGTAGTGATTTATCGCTATGTAATCATCAAAGTCGCCCTATCCTATAGCCCATTACGGCTTGTGAGTGGGATGAAAAAATAGTCACAAAATCAGACGCAATACGCGATAACGACGATGCCACAACAAATAGATGCCACAACAAACAGATGCCACAACAAACAAAAGTAGGGGGATGGCATGATAGAACGACTCGTACGCTCGACGGCCGCGGCTGAACGGTGGGTTGGCAAGGGCTCACGTCACCTTGCCCTGGCGGCGTCATTGGGGTTGGGATCAATGACGCTGGCGGCGTCTCCGGTCTGGGCGGCCGATGATCAGGGCGAGGCGCCGGTCATCGAGCAGGAGACACCGGACGAGGGGCCGACGCCAGAAGGGCAGACGGCCGATGGTCCCTATCTTTCCGACTGGTACCACCAGAACGTGACGGTCATCGGCAGCAAGAATATTCGCTTCGGACCGCAGCAGGTCGATGATATCTATCTGGAGTACGAATTCTTCGGACGCAAGGGGCCGCTGGATCTCTACGGCTATATCGACTTTCCCAAGTTCTTCGGCGTGGGCAACGCCGCGGATAGTGGCATTTTCGACAAGGGCTCGCCGGTCTTCATGGAACTGGAGCCACGCCTGTCGATCGACGACATGACTGGCCAGGATCTGAGTTTCGGGCCGTTCAAGGAGTGGTTCGTCGCCTTCGACTACATCTTCGATTGGGGACACACCACCGAGAGCCGTCAGAATACGCTCTATGCGGGTCTGGGAACCGATATCGAGACCGGTTCGCCGCTGGGGCTGTCGTTCAACTTCTACAAACGTCGCCAGTGGGAAAACTATGGCGCTGCGAACGAGAACTCCTGGGACGGTTATCGCGCACAGCTGAATTACTCCTACCCGCTGGGCAGCTTCGATAACGGCGCCTCCTTGGTCTACGTCGGGTTCACCAACCACGACTTCGGTTCGGATCTGGGAGACGCCCAGTCTTGGCGTACCAACGAGTCGACCGTGGCGACCAACGTGCTGCTGTATCAGTTCACGCACCTGCGGTTCATGGCGGTGGCGCGTTATTTCCATAACGGTGGCCAGTGGAACGACGGCGAGATGGCGCCGTTCCCCAACAGTCATGGCGATGGTTTCGAGTTGCGCTCGACCGGTTGGGGCTATTACTTCGGCGTCGGCTGGCAGTTCTGAAGGGGCAAGTAAGAGTTGGAAGGTAAGGATGAGTATCGTCGACGAGGAGCCTCAGGGCTCCTCGTTGCGTTTCAAAACAAGATCGAGGATAAGATCGAGTGCGAGATCGGGATCTAAATCGAGGATAAGATCGATTTTCGGTGGCGACGTTGCGTAATTCGATGGATACCGAATGCTGGCGCGACTCATGAGGCGAGGCGGTGGCGTAACACACTGACCCAGAAGACAACATCAGGAGAAAGTCATGAATGGCCGCAGCGCCGTACGGCTCGAAAGGCTTCGTGAAGCGATCCGGCGAAACGGTACTCTGCCGTTGGCCGAGGCGGCGACACTGTGCGACGTATCCGAGATGACGGTGAGACGAGATATCGCATCTAGCAACGGTGCCATCGTCTCTTTCGGCGGGCATCTGATCATGGCCGACAATCCCCAGTTTGCTGCCGCCTACAATCTCGATGCGCAGAAGGACCGCTACGCCAAGGCCAAGCAGCGTCTCTGCGAGGCGGCGTCGTCGATGATCGAGGAGGGCGATACGGTGTTCGTCGATTGCGGCACGACGCTGATGCCGTTGTGTACGCTTCTGCCGCGCGAGATGAACGTGACGATCGTCACCTATGCGCTCAACGTGGCCAATGCGTTCAGCCAGCGCGACATGCCCAATATGCGACTCGTGGTGCTGGGCGGCCTTTATTATGACTCTTCGGAATCCTTCGGCGGGCAGGACGTCACCACGGCGATCCGTCGGCTCGGCATCAACAAGGCGCTGATTTCCGCTGCAGGCGTTCATGCCGACAAGGGCGCTAGCTGCTTCCACTTTCATGAGGTGGCGCCCAAGCAGGCTGCCATCGAACATGCGGAGCGGCGTATCCTCGTCGCCGACGAGAGCAAGCTCGACGTGATGCGTGCGGCGTTCTTCGCCGATCTTTCCGACTTCGACACGTTAGTCACCAGCGGCGATCCGGGCCGAGAGTGGCGGGCTAGAATGAAGGACAGCGACGCCTCGAAGGTCGAAGTGGTTTGAAGTCTCCCTGTTTGAATAGGTTTTCAAGGCGATTAAATCCTGCTTTGCGTAGGAAGTATTCGGCTTGTCGCGCGGGTAGGATGGCTGGACTTCCTACTTTTCGAACAGGTGACTGGATCGATGGTTTTTTCATCAATGTCTTCCTCATCATCGTCTCTTCAGAGTCAATTTGCGCCGTCTCTTCAAAATCAATTCGCGTCGCTTAAGGCCCCCGCTGATGCCGCTTATTATCCCGCCGCGATCGTCGGTTTCGATGCCAACGATACGGGCCGTTACGCCTTGCGCTCTCCCGCCACCGGCGAGGTGATCGCCGAGATCGCCGACTGCGGCGTCGAACAGGCCAAGCTGGCTGCCGACAATGCCCAGCGTGGCTTCGACACTTGGCGCAGGACCACTGCGTTCGAGCGCGCGGCGCTGCTCAAGGCGTGGCATCAGGCAATGCTGGACGCCAAGGAAGTCCTCGCCGTCACTATGGCGCGGGAAATGGGCAAGCCGATCCGCGAGGCGCGAGGCGAAGTCGACTACGCCGCCAGCTTTCTGGAGTGGTACGCCGAACAGGCCAAGCGCATCGATGGCGATATTCTCCCCAGCCAGCATCCGGACAAGCGGCTTTCCGTGCTGCGTCAGCCGGTTGGACCGGTGCTCGCGATCACACCGTGGAACTTCCCGGCAGCGATGATCACCCGCAAGGTGGCACCGGGGCTGGCGGCCGGCTGCTCGGTGATCGTCAAGCCGGCGGAACAGACCCCGGTCACGGCGCTGCTGCTAGCCCAGCTGTGGCAGCAGGTTGGCGGGCCGGCGGAGGTGTTCCAGGTCATCACGGCCGAGCGCCCTGCGGCAGTCAGCAATCTGCTGATGGAAGATCGGCGGATTCGCAAGGTGACCTTCACCGGCAGCACGCCGGTCGGCAAGCATCTCTACGCCAAATCGGCCGCAACCATGAAGCGAATGTCGCTGGAACTGGGCGGACACGCGCCGTTTCTGGTCTTCGACGATGCCGACATCGATGCCGCCGTGACCGAAGTGATGGCGAGCAAGTTCCGCAACGGCGGCCAGACCTGTGTCTGCGCCAACCGTATCTACGTACAGCGAGGCATCCTCGAGACGTTCTCCAAGCGTCTGACCGCGGCGGTCGACGCGCTGCGTATCGGCCAGCCGGAAGACGAGGCGACCCAGATCGGGCCGTTGGTCAGCCAGGCCGGACGCGACAAGGCGCAGTCCCATATCGACGATGCGCTGACCAAGGGCGCCCGGCGCCTGACAGCCGCACGTGATGTCGAAGGCTTCTTCGTGGCGCCGACGGTGCTGGCGGATGTGACCAACGACATGCAGATCATGCAGGAAGAGACTTTCGGCCCCGTGGCACCGCTGATCGCCTTCGACAGTGAAGAAGAGGCGATCATGGCCGCCAACGCCACGCCGTTCGGACTCGCCGCGTATCTGTGGACGCGAAATCTGGGGCGGGCGGCGCGAGTCTCCGAGGCATTGGATTACGGCATCGTCGGGGTCAACGACGGTGCGCCGTCCGTGCCGCAGGCGCCGTTCGGTGGCGTCAAGGATAGCGGTCTCGGTCGCGAGGGCGGTCGCTACGGCATCGACGAATATCTCGACACCAAGTTCGTCTCGACGCGGCTGGGCTGCTGATAACGATGCGGGATGACGCATCATTCGCTGCACGGCTGCCGGTGGAGCTCGACCTCGCGACGGCGCTACGCGAGACCAACCTTCGCCATGCCCGCGTGGTGGCCGGTGAGCGCTCGCTGGGCCGACCGCTGCGCTGGGTGCACATGGTCGATCATCCCGACATCATTGCCTGGGTACGTGAAGGCCAGTTGTTGCTGACCACCGGCTATCACTGGCCCGACGAGCCGGCCGCCGAGCGAGCGCTGATCGAGGCGCTGGTCGATAAAGGATTGGCCGGCGTGGCATTGGCCGTGCCGCGATTTCTCACCGCATTCCCTGAGACCAGCCGGCGTGTAGCGGAGTCGCTCGACTTCCCGCTGCTGGAAATACCCTGGGACGTGCCGTTCAGCCAGATCACCGAGGAAGTTCACGCTTGGCTGATCGCGCGACAAGGCCAGTTGATTGCACGGGCGGAACGCATTCATCGCGATCTTACCCGTTCGGCGTTGACGGCGCGCAGTCTGGGCGACATCGCCGGAGCGTTGAGCCTGCTGCTCGAGCGCGACGTGCTCTTTACCGGACTGGACGGCGAATGGCTGGGCGGCAGTGCCGAGCTCGAGGCAATGCGTCTACCCACGTCGACCATGCTGAACGAGGCCCAATTTCTGACTGCGGCCATGGCTCGCTCGCTGAGCGGCCCGGGCGACGCGACAGACGGGCGAATGCTGGCCTGTCCGGTGCGAATTCAGGAGGCGCCGGTCGCCACGCTGTGGATCGATGAAACCGCTTCCCCGATCAGCGAACTCGAGCAGCGTGCTGCCGAACAGACCGCGTTGATATCGGCGTTGCATCTATCTCATCAGCGGGCACTGCAATCGCAGGAGACCCGGCTCGGCTACGCCTTCGTCGACTCGCTGCTCGAGGGAAGGTTCGAGGCTACGCCGGCGGCACTGGAGCGGGCGTCGTTGCAGGGCTGGGATCCGCATGCCGCCTATCATGTCTGTGCCATTCTACTCAACGAGCCGGTGCCGTTGAGCCGAGATGGCCTGCTAAGGCGGGAGCGCTGGGAACGTCGTCTGGGTGATCGTCTCGAGGCGCTCGGCTTGCCACGGCTGATCTCGGTCTCGCTCAATCAGTTGCTTTTCCTGGTTCGCGCCGACATTTCGACCGAGACGCTGTGGCGCGAGTTGAGCGATGGCGAAGCCGCCCTGGCGGTCAGTCGTGAGGTGAAAGGGGCGCCCGCCATCGCTAAGGGTACGGACGATGTGGCTCGCCTGCTGCCCTCGCTCAAGGCCGGCGAACGGCGGGATTTCGAAACCTTGCTGTTCACCCGAGTGTTGGAAGGCGATGACGAGGCGCGCAGGCTGTTCCTGGGGCGCATCTCCATTGCATTGGGAGAAGGCGCAAGACGCCATAACGCCTTCGAGACGCTCTCGGCGTTGGCCGATAGCGGTTTCCAGCTGGCGCAGACAGCGCGAGCGCTCGATATCCATATCAGCACCCTGCGTTATCGCATCGAACGGTTGGAGACAGCGCTGGGTATGAACCTGAACGACACCGACACCCGGCTGCAGTTGCAAGTGGCGATGCGGCTGCTCAACGCCGATTCCGATTGAGGCCGAGCCCGGCCCCGGTCAACGACCGATCGGCCCGATACATTTTCGCGAAAGTATCCTGACCCCGACCAGAGAGACCCTCATGCAACTGACCGATTTCACCACCCTGACCTTCGATGTCTACGGCACCCTGATCGACTGGGAGAGCGGCATGGTCGCCGGGCTGCAGCCGCTGCTCCAGCGCATGGGGCAAAGCCTGAGCCGCGATCGGATTCTCGAGGCGCACGCGCGGCATGAATCCACGCAACAGCGCTACACGCCGCATCTGCAGTATCGGCTGCTGCTGGCGTTGGTCTACAAGCGTCTGGCGGAGGAGTGGGGCGTAACGGTGAGCCACGATGAATGCCTGGCTTACGGCGATTTCGTCAAACAGTGGCCGGCTTTCACCGATACGGCCCAGGCGCTGGCCTATCTCAAGCAGCACTACAAGCTGGTCGTGCTCTCCAACGTGGACAACGAAAGCTTTGCCTACAGCCAGCGCAAGCTCGGCGTCGAGTTCGATGCGGTCTATACCGCCGAAGACGTGGGCTCCTACAAGCCGGCACAGCGCAACTTCGACTACATGTTGGAGAAGCTCGGCGAGCGTGGTATCGACAAAGCCCAGATCCTGCATACCGCCGAGAGCATGTTCCACGATCATCAGCCGGCCAACCGCAATGGCCTCGCCAACTGCTGGATCTACCGCCGCCACGACAAGGAAGGCTTCGGCGCGACGATGAATCCCGGCGACATGCCGAAGGTCGACTTCCGTTTCAACAGCATGGCCGAACTGGCCGAAGCGCATCGGCAGTCGATTTGACCGGCTCTAGCGAAGCGAGGCCCACACCTGCGCTTCGCTGATACCCAATGCCGCGAACTCCTCCCGCCGTATCGGCGCTTCGTCGAGCATGAAGAATTCGTCGAGCTGCGGCGGGGCGATGTCGGTCTCCGAGAGCATGGCGTGGACCTGGCCGCGATGGTGGGTCTGATGCACGAATAGATGCGCCAGCACGCGATGCGCCGGTTCGAGCTGCCGGCGGTCGGCACGCTCGAGCGTGACGTCGGCGGCCAGCGAAGACGTGCCGAGGTTTGCGCCGAAGTTCTCGCAGATGGCAATCAGGCGCCTGTCCAACGCTTCCTGAGCCGGCCACAAAGTGGCGATCGTCGCGTGTGGCGTCTCGTCGTCGAAAGCTTGCTGACCCAGCGCGCCACCTTCGAGCGCGTCGATATAGTAGGCGTCGACGATCAGGATATGGTTGAGCGTGGCGTGAATCGACGGAAAGAAGCTGCTGCGTCTCGCATGGAAGGCCTGCTCGGGCAAGCGGGCGCACGCGGTCAACAGCCGATAATTCGACCACAGGTTGCAGTAGGCTTGATGGCGAAAATGTTCGATCATGGTCGATTCATCCGGAAGTGGTGCGCGCGGGGCACGCGGCGTGCCTATCGTCTCTCAGCATCGCAGGGATCGTCATGGAAATGCTACACGGCTTGATCGTCATTACCTTCGTGCATCTACTGGCGGCAGCCTCGCCGGGGCCGGATTTCGTGCTGGTGACCCAGCAGACCCTCAATCACGGCAAGCGCATCGGCCTGTTGTGTAGTCTGGGGATTGCGCTGGGCCTGTCGATCCATATCGTCTATTCGGCCTTCGGACTGGCGGCGGTTATCGCCAACTCTGCCGAAGCGCTATGGGCGATCAAGCTGATCGGCGGCGCGTATCTGCTCTATCTCGGGATCTCGGGATTGCGTTCGCGACCAGTGGCAGCCAATGCGCCCGCACGAACAGCAGATTTTGCGCCACCGCGCTCGGCGCTGCGCACGATCGGCACGGGCTTCCTCTGCAACGCGCTCAATCCCAAGGCACCGATCTATTTCGTCTCGCTGTTCACCATCGTGCTATCGCCCGATATGCCGCTGTATCAGATCGCAATCTATGGCGTGTGGATCATGCTGATTCAACTGGGCTGGTTCTCGGCGGTGGCGCTGCTGCTCTCGACGCCGCCGATTCACCGCGCCTTCAAGCGCTTCAGCCACTGGATCGACCGGGTGCTGGGCGTGGCGATGATTGCATTGGGCATCAAGGTACTGACGACGCGGGTGTAAGCCCGAGAATGCCGAAGCTTTCCTCCTCGAACCATTTTCGGCATCCTGAGACGCATCCACTCAACTGGCGAGGAGCGCGCGTGAAGACTTGGCTGCGTGAATTACCCAAGGTCGAACTGCACTTACATATCGAGGGTTCGCTGGAGCCGGAGCTGATGTTATCGCTGGCGGCGCGCAACAACGTGTCGTTGCCCTACGCGACGGTGGATGAAGTGCGTGCGGCCTACGATTTCAGCGACCTGCAATCGTTCCTGAATCTCTACTACCAAGGAATGCGGGTGTTGCGTACCGAGCAGGATTTCCATGATCTGGCGATGACGTATTTCGAGCGTGCGCAGGGCGAGGGTGTGGTGCACGTCGAGCTGTCGTTCGATCCCCAGGCGCACTTGAGCCGCGGCGTCGAGCTGGCGGTACCGTTCGAAGGGTTGCGTCGTGCCATGCGGGAGGCTGAGCGTCGCTGGGGCATGACCTCGGCGCTGATCATGAGCTTTCTACGTGATCGCGATGCGACTGAGGCGATGGACGTGCTGGAGAAAGCGGCCCCTTATTATGAGGTGATTGACGCGGTCGGTCTCGACAGTGCAGAGATGGGCAATCCGCCGGCCAAGTTCGCGGCCGTGTTCGAACGGGCCAAGGCGCTGGGCATTCCACGCGTGGCGCATGCGGGGGAAGAGGGCCCGGCGTCCTATATCAGCGAAGCGCTGGACGTGCTCGATATCTGCCGAGTCGATCATGGCGTCGCCTGTCTGCAGGACGCTGAGCTCGTGGAACGGCTACGGGAATCGCAGATTCCGTTGACGGTCTGCCCGCTTTCCAACGTGCGGCTGAAAGTCGTCGAGGCGATGACCGATCATCCGCTACCTGCCATGCTTGAGCAAGGCGTCAAAGTGACGCTCAATTCCGACGATCCGGCCTATTTCGGCGGCGGCGTGCTGGATAACTACATCGCATGTTTCGAGGCCTTCGATTGGGATCGGGACCTTTTCAAACAGTTGGCGGGCAACGCGATCGACGTCGCGTTCATGCCGGAGGAGCGCCGCAGCGATCTATTGAAGCGCCTGTCGGCCTGCTGAAGCGCTTGTTGAACTGTCGAACGATAGCGATTTTCGAACGACGATTGCCCGGCCAACGCGCCGGGCAGATTCGTTGAGGGCGGCAGCCATTTGTTTAGAAGCCGTAACTACACGATGGCACCTTGTGGCGCGTCGACCAACGCAGTCAAAAACGGTACCAGACGATCGAGCGCTTCTCTGGCGAGCGCGGGATCGATGGCGAAACAGATTCGAAGATAGTCTTCCCCCTCCGGGCCGAAGGCGCTTCCCGGTGCCACGCCGACCTTGGCCTCCCGCAGAATTCGCTTGGCCGTATCCAGACTCGACCCTCCCAGGCCATGAACCTTGAAAAAGAGGTAAAAGGTGCCTTGCGGAGAGAACACGGTCACGTTGTCCAGCGCGGCCAGGCCCTCGACCAGAACATCCCGCGATGCCTGGCAGCGTTCGACCTGGTGGCGGATGAAGTCGTCGCCATTCTCGAGCGCCGCGATGCAGGCCCGCTGTATGAAGGGCGCCACGCCGGTAGTGTTGTACTGGCATAGACGGGCGAACAGCTGATCCATGCCTTGCGGGAATGTGATCCAACCGGCGCGCCAGCCGGTCATGCACCAGTTCTTGGAAAACGTGTTGGTCACCAGCAGCTTGTCGTCCGGCTCGCAGATCTGCAGGAAAGATTCTGCCGGACCGTCTCCACTCAGGTACTGCCCACCGTCTTGGCCCCGATCATCATAGACGAAGTGGTTGTAGACCTCGTCGGCCACGATCCACAAGCCTCTCTCGCGACAAGCGTCTCGCAGACGTTTCATGTCTTCCAGCGGCATACGCCAGCCCGTGGGGTTGGACGGTGAATTGATGAAGATGGCTCGGGTGCGATCGGTCACTGCCGCCAAGAGCTTATCCAGATCGAGTTCGATACTGCCATCCGAATGGAAGTCGAAAGCGACCGGTACGTTGACGCCGCCAACGATCTCGATCATCTGCCTGGCATTAGGCCACGCCGGCGTCGGCATGATGACTTCGCTGCCCTCGTCGAGAATCGCTTGCATCGCCATGGTGACGGCGCTCATACCGCCGATGGTGAGACAAAACCGATCGCTGGAGACATCGACCTGCCAGTGGCGCCGATGGTAGTCGGAGAGCGCCTGACGCAGTTCAGGCAGCCCCTGAGAATAGCTGTAGCGTGTGTCGTCCCGTCCCAGTGCATCCATAGCCGCCTGCTTTATGCAGTCAGGTGTCGGCAGATCGCCTTCGCCAATCCATAGCCGAACGACCGAGGCATCATGACGGGCAAGGTCCGCGACGGCGACGATCTGGTTGTCGGGCATTTCCTGAACCCGGGAGGAGCAGTATTGGCGCAGGCTGTGGGGAATGACATCGGACATGAGGGGCTCGCTGGATCGAGAAAAAGGACGAGAGTTTCCTGAATCATATAACGCACGCTCGTTGGCGGGCTAATCGTTCCTCTGACACACTGACAATCAACACCCGATTGCCAGCGTTTCGGGTAACCCAAGAGGTTTTCCCTCTGAAGCGAGTACGCATTGACCAAGATTATCAAGAGGCTCAGGCGCATGTTTTCATCAACACCTATCGAACGCACTGCCGAGGCGCAGGCCGACATCGACCGCGCCTGCGAGCGTCTGGCACTTTATCATTACATGAGTTGCCCATTCTGCCAGCGGGTTCGCAGCCAGATTCAGAGGTTGGCGCTGCCGATCGAGCTGCGTGACACTCAGCGCGACCCTGCCCATCGGCAAGCATTGATGGCGGGAGGCGGTCGGACGATGGTGCCGTGCCTGCGTATCGAAAAGGAGAATGGCTCGGTGGAGTGGATGTATGAGTCCGCGGACATCAATCGCTATCTGGAGCAGCGCTTCGGCTAAGCCCCGTGGTGGGTAGGGGCTTTCAGCACCCGAACCGTCTCGCTGACTGAAACGGCTTTCCATCGAAAACGAGCGTCGATTGTCGGGTGACGACGACCGGTGGGGTTTCGTAGAATGCCCGCTCCCATTGATGAAGATTCAGGAGTGATGTCATGGCACAGGCCAGCGCCCGCCACATTCTCGTCGACAGTGAACAGAAATGTCTCGAGCTCAAGCAGCAGATCGAAGCCGGCAGTGATTTTGCCGAAGTGGCACGTCAGCACTCCACCTGCCCCTCTGGGCGTCAGGGTGGCGAGCTGGGCACTTTCGGTCGCGGCCAGATGGTCAAGGAATTCGATGAGGTCGTCTTCAATGGCGCCGTCAACGAAGTGCACGGACCGGTGAAGACCCAGTTCGGTTACCATCTACTGGAAGTGACTTCGCGCACTTGATACCCAACTGGGTCACTCGAGTATCGTCCGGCTGACGGCTCGGCTTCCAGGAACAAAATGTTACCAATCTCCCGCTTCGGCTTTTCTAAGGCGAACTATTCTGAATGAACGTTCGCTGTTGTCGATGCGCTGAGCATCAGAAAAGTCAGTGAGCGGATAAGGATATCCACGGAAAGCGAGGTAGCATTCATGACTACGCATTCAAAGTCAGACAAGACGGAAGGCAAGGTCGACAAGGCAGCCGGTAAGGCAAAGGAAGCCGCTGGCAAGATGACCAAGGATCGCGAACTCGAAGGTAAGGGCAAAACCCAACAAGCCAAGGGAGACGCCAAGTCCGCCAAGGGCAACCTGAAGGATGCCACCAAGCCCCGTCACTAGTTCTAACTGAATACCGGTACATCGAGTCTTGCAGGACTCATTGAAGCTTAGTCAAGACTTTTCACCCAGCGGCCCCGGTTTTGACCGGGGCCGCTGTCGTCTGGGGCGAGAGCCGCGAGTCAGGCCTTGCTCGGACGGTTGTAAGTTTCCAGGTCGAGCTCTTTCTCGCTCTTGCCGACCAGCGTCGTGACCATCAGGTCTCCGGCGACATTGACGCTGGTGCGTGCCATATCGAGAATACGATCGATCCCCGCCACCACGCCGATCGCCTCCAGCGGTAGACCGATCTGCGCCAGCACGATCGACAGCATGATCAGTCCCGCGCCGGGCACGCCCGCCGTGCCGATCGAAGCTAGCGTGCCGGTCAGAACGATCATGCCGTAGTCCATCATCGAGAGATCGGCGCCGACCAGCTGGGCGACGAACAGTGCTGCGACACCCTGATAAATCGCCGTACCGTCCATATTGATGGTCGCGCCCACCGGCAGCACGAAGCTCGAGACACCTTCCGAGACGCCGAGATTCTTCTGAGCGCAACGAATCGAGACCGGCAGGGTGCCGGAAGACGATGCCGAGGAAAACGAAACGACCAGGGCATCGACGATGCCTTGCAGATAACGTAGAGGATTGAGCCGACCGATCAGAGTCAGCAGTCCGGTGTAGACCACGAGCACATGGACCAGGCAGGCGAGATAGACCACGCCGATGACCTTGGCCAGAGGCAGCAGTACATCGAGCCCGTACTGGCCCGAGACGTTGGCCATCAGGCCGAACACGCCGAACGGCGCGAACGCCATGACGATGGCGGTCAGCTTGTACATCGCTTCGGCGAAGCTTTCGAACACGCGAACCACAGGTTCGCCTTTCTCACCGATCAACATCAGCGAAATACCCAGCCCGATGGCGAAGACGATGATCTGCAGGATGTTGCCTTCGATCATTGCCTGGAGCGGATTGGACGGCACCAGACCGACGACGATATCGACCAGCGAAGGCGCTTCGCTGGTCTGCTGCGCTGCGCTCATCGAAGCATCCGCGCCGACACCCGGCTGAAAAATCGTTGCCGCGATCAGGCCAATGACGATCGCGAAGGCGGTAGTCACCAGGTAAAGCGTGATGGTTTTGGCCCCCACGCGTCCCATCTTCTGCGGATCGCGCATGCCGGTGATACCAACGACCAGAGTGGAGAACACCAGCGGGACGATCAGCATCTTGATGCCGTTGATGAAGATATCGCCGAGCGGCTTGAATACGCTGGCCTGTTCGCCCATCAACGCGCCGGCCAGGACCCCCAGCACCAGACCGGTGATGATCTTCTGCCACAGGGGAATGCGTCGCCAAAGGTTTGGGCGAGAAGAGGAATGGTCGGTCATGAGTGCGGCTCCGGCTCAATTATTAATGGCAAATGCTTCGAGACCGCGCATTCTACCGAGTCAGTGGGTAACCGCTAGGTGATTCATTCGATGGTATTAGAGGGACTAGGTTAAAAATATTGTCCGATCGGTGAGCCGTTGCTATCAGACGGCGGCATTCGCCGCCGTCGTTCTGTCTTTGGCCGTTATACCGCTTCATTTATAGAACTCGCCAGCTTTGCGCTTGAAATGCGCTGCCTGTTATTCCATCCCTGCTTCGAGATCGACAGCCTCTTTAAGATCGGCGATTTCCTTGCGATGGAGAGTCTCAACGCTCTGGCTATGTCTTGCTGTCGCCTACAGTATCCGCAACATAGGCGTTTCGCTCGCCCATGGGTGCTTCATCTCCAACTGTAGTATCGCGTTTCGTCTGATGTTCTATTTCACTGTTGAGTTCTGCTCCCATCAGAACGATGAAGGCAGAGAGCCAAAACCACATCAGCAAGATAACGACGGCGCCCATCGACCCGTAGGTCTCGTTGTAACTGGAGAAGTTGCGGACGTAGATCGAGAAGCCGATCGACCCCGCGATCCATAACAGCACCGCAGTGACCGAGCCGACGCTGATCCACTGCCAGCGTGGCTCGTCGCGATCCGGGCCATAGCGATAGAGAACGGCGAGTGCCAGCATGACGACGATCATCAGCAGTGGCCAGCGCGCCAGATTGATGATCGTGCCCAGCCAATCGGGCAGTCCCAGGATACTGATAATGATGGGAATCGCCGTAATTACGCCCAGGGTCACTAGCGTCATGAGGATGGCACCGATCGTCAGCAGTAGCTTTATCGACGTCCTCTTGATCATTCCCCGGTTTTCTTCCTCGCCGTAGATGATGTTCAGACCTTCCATGAAGCCGTTGACCCCTCGGGCAGCGCTATAGATGGCAAACACAAGCCCGCCCGCCGCTGCCAGACTGATGCCGGTACCGGCATTCTGACCGGCCTGCTCCGCTTGCTGGCGAATGATGTTGGCAGCTTCTTCGGGAAGCAGATGGCTGACGCTGGAAATTTGCTGGGTGATCTGCTGAGGATCGAACACGATGGCCCAGAGGGATATGGTCGCAACGATGGCCGGCACCGAGGCCAGCAGCCCATAGAATGCAATGCCTGCCGCGACCAACGAGACATGATCGCGAGTCATTTCCTCCTTGCTGCGCTTCAGTATGTCCTTCCAGCCGGCGGCGGGAATTCGTGAGGGGCCCTCTGCCTGCCGCCCGCGTTGGGATGCTCCAGCGTTGTGCTTTGCCATGATCTTCCCAGATCTGATCGTCATTCACCCCGAAGTGGGCACTAACTTGAAAGTAGGGAAGCCAGCGCGATTATGCAAAACGAAACCCCTGAGAACATGAAGCGGCACACGCGTTTCGCGGTGCCGCATCGTTCTATCCCTCACACCTCTCGGTAAAGCTCGCCTCCTTCTCGCGTGAAGCGCTCCGCCTGCTCTTTGAGCCCGTCGTCTCTTTTAGATTCGGCAAGATCGCCGAAACGCTCGCGCACCTCTTGAGTGATCTTCATCGAGCAGAATTTCGGCCCGCACATCGAGCAGAAGTGCGCCACCTTGGCCGAATCCTTGGGGAGCGTCTCGTCGTGGTAGGCGCGGGCGGTATCCGGGTCGAGGCCGAGATTGAACTGATCCTCCCAGCGGAATTCGAAGCGCGCCTTGGAAAGGGCATTGTCGCGGCGTTGCGCGCCCGGATGGCCCTTGGCCAGATCGGCGGCGTGGGCAGCGATCTTGTAGGTGATGATGCCGGTCTTGACGTCGTCCTTGTTGGGCAGGCCCAGATGCTCCTTGGGGGTGACGTAGCAGAGCATGGCGCAACCGTACCAGCCGATCTGCGCGGCGCCGATACCGGAAGTGATGTGGTCGTAGCCGGGGGCGATATCGGTGGTCAGCGGGCCGAGGGTATAGAACGGCGCCTCGTCGCAACACGCCAACTGCTTGTCCATGTTCTCCTTGATCAGTTGCATCGGCACGTGGCCGGGGCCTTCGATCATCACCTGCACGTCGTGCTGCCAGGCGATCTTCGTCAGTTCGCCGAGGGTTTCCAGTTCGGCGAACTGCGCTTCGTCGTTGGCATCGGCGATCGAGCCCGGACGCAGGCCGTCACCCAGCGAGAACGAGACATCGTAAGCTTTCATGATCTCGCAGATGTCTTCGAAGTGGGTGTAGAGAAAGCTCTCCTTGTGGTGCGACAGGCACCACTTGGCCATGATCGAACCGCCACGGGAGACGATGCCGGTAACCCGCTTGGCGGTCATCGGCACATGGTGCAGACGCACGCCGGCGTGGATGGTGAAGTAATCCACTCCCTGTTCGGCCTGTTCGATCAGAGTGTCGCGGAAGATCTCCCAGGTCAGGTTCTCGGCGACGCCATCGACCTTCTCCAGTGCCTGGTAGATCGGCACCGTGCCGATGGGTACCGGCGAGTTGCGGATGATCCATTCGCGGGTTTCGTGGATATTCTGGCCGGTGGAAAGATCCATGATGGTATCCGAGCCCCAGCGGATGCCCCAGGTCATCTTGTCGACCTCTTGCTCGATGGAAGAGGTGACCGCTGAATTGCCCAGATTGCCGTTGATCTTCACCAGGAAGTTGCGCCCGATGATCATCGGCTCGCTTTCGGGATGATTGATGTTGGCGGGAATGATCGCCCGGCCGCGAGCGACTTCGTCACGCACGAACTCAGGCGTTATCTCATCGGGCAGCTCGGCGCCGAAGGACTCGCCCTGGTGCTGGTGATCCAGCATGGGGTCGGTATCGAGGGTACGGACCTCGCGCCGAGGCTGGTTCTCGCGGATGGCGATGAACTCCATCTCCGGGGTCACGATGCCTTGGCGTGCGTAATGCAGCTGGGTGACGTTGACACCTTCTCGCGCCCGTCGCGGTGGCCGTGTCAGCTGAAAGCGCAAGGTGGCAAGTCGCAGGTCCTCGGCGCGAACCTTGCCGTAGTGCGACGTCGGGCCGTCGAGCCGCTCGGTATCGCCGCGCTCATCGATCCAGTCGCGACGCAGCTCGGGCAGACCGCGACGGATGTCGATGTCGGCCTCGGGGTCGGTATAGGGGCCGGAAGTGTCGTAGACGGTCAGCGGTGCATTGGGCTCGAGTCCGTTTCGGGTCTGCGTGGGAGAAAGCGCGATCTCGCGCATCGGTACGCGGATGTCCGGGCGCGAGCCTTCGACATAAACCTTCGTCGAGGCCGGTAGCGGCGCAATGGCGGCACTATCGACACGAGCGGTTTCGGACAGGAACTGAGGTGATTTCATGTTGGGTTGTGCCTCTGGCATGACGTTTGAGTCAGGCCGGCGCACAGCGCAGGAGGGGAAGAACCGGCAGGGAAGGATCTTCATGCGCGACGTTCTCCGCTTGATCCCTACGCCGGTACTAGCCGGATCAGGTTCGTCGGGATCCGTCGTGGCGCTGTCGGTTGGCCTCAGCGCAGGACGATCTCAGCCGGTTCCACCGGCACCCCGTCAAGCTGGCGATATCGTGCATCGCCACGGGCAGTCTGTGGCGAGGAGCGAATGAGGTCAAGCCCGGTTTCGTGCAGGCGTCGCGGCTGTCGCGGGGATTGGCTGACGCAGCCGTCATGGCTCGACGGCGCACTCGACCAGATCGATGAACGAGCGGGCCTGCGGCGTCAGGTGATGGCGGGCATGAGTCAACCAGACTTCGGAAATGGCGTCGGCATCGCTCAACGGACGATAGCGGACATTGTCGATCCGAATGTGGTGAAAGGAGGCGGGAAGAATCGACACGCCCATTCCTCCGGCAACGAGACTGATGATGGTGTTCGGACCGCCGACTTCCTGAACCAGGCGAGGAGTGAGTCCGCGCCTGGCGAACAGGGCATTGAACTGATCGAGCAGGCCGGTTCCGGCGGCAGGCGAAAAATAGACGAACGGATGAGTCGCCAATTCGTCGAGTGTCAGTGGTAAAGCGCTACCGCCCAGCGGTCCCTGTGCGTTGACCACGGCCATCAGCGGTTCACGAATCAAGGTGAAGGCCTCGAGGCCGTCCGGCAGGGTGGCGGGTCGCATGATGCCGATATCCAGATCGCCCTGCAGCAGCGGCCCGATCTGGCGCTGGCTGTTGAGTTCATGCATGCGCAGATCGACATCGGGAAAGCGCTTTCGATAACGCATCAGCGTACGCGGCAGGGTCGAGGTCAACGGCACAGAAGTGGTAAAGCCGATGCGTAACTGGCCGGCCTCGCCTCGACCGAGCCGGGATACCAGCCGCGTGGCACGTTCGGTTCGCGCCAGGATGTCGCGGGCCTCGTCGAGAAACACGTGTCCAGCTTCGGTCAGCTCGACGCGTCGATTGGTCCGGGTCAGCAGACGCGTACCCAGCTCGCGCTCCAGCGCCTGGATTTGCTGGCTGAGGGGCGGCTGGGAGATACCCAATCGCTGCGCCGCGCGGCTGAAATGCAGTTCTTCGGCCACGGCGATGAAGTAGCGCAGATAGCGCAGTTCCATTGAGTCGTAAAACCTCTCAAAAGCATCGAATAATATATTAGAAAGCTTAATGGCAAGTGCGTAATCTACCAAGGTCTCATTCAGTTCCGATCTTGCTGATCTGGGAATCGGGGCAAAACGGGATGCGTCATTTAGGAGAAAACAGTTTGTCCCGTCATACACCTTCGTCCGATATCCAGAACGCGACCGAGTCAACGAATCGTCAGTTGAACCGCGAGGCGGAAGCCGTCGCGAGTAGCTTCATCGAGCGCGGCCAGCGCGGCTATCGGCCGACCATGCTGGCGCTGTTCCTCGGTGCCTTCTCGACCTTCGTGCTGCTTTACTGCGTTCAACCGCTGATGCCGATCCTGTCCGACGCCTTCGGTATCGATGCCGCGACCAGCAGCCTGTCGCTGTCGGTCTCCACCGGCATGCTGGCGATCGGGCTGTTGATCACCGGGCCGATCTCGGACGCCGTGGGGCGCAAGTCGGTAATGACGATCGCGCTGCTGGCGGCGTCGACCTGTACGCTGCTGGCGGCGGTCATGCCCAACTGGACCGGTATTCTGATCATGCGCGCGCTGGCGGGGCTGTCGCTCTCCGGCCTGTGCGCGGTGGCGATGACCTATCTCAACGAAGAGATTCACCCGCGCTACGTGGGGCTATCGATGGGGCTCTACATCAGCGGCAATTCGATCGGCGGCATGAGCGGGCGTCTGATCAGCGGCGTCATGGTCGACTGGGTGCCGTGGCGCTGGACGCTCGCCATCATCGGCGTCGTGGCGCTGATCGCGGCGTTATTGTTCATGCGTTGGCTGCCGCCATCGAAGCACTTCACGCCACGCCCTCTCAACTGGGGTAGTGTCTTTTCCGGGTTCACCGTTCACTTCAAGGATCGTGGGCTTCCCTGGCTCTTTCTCGAGGCCTTCCTGCTCATGGGCGGCTTTGTCACGCTCTACAACTACATTGCTTACCGTCTGCTGGCCGAGCCCTATCAGGTGAGCCAGGCCCTGGTCGGCCTGCTATCGATTGCCTATCTCTCCGGTACCTACAGCTCGGCCTGGGCAGGGTCGCTGGCGGATCGGTTAGGACGCCAGCGGATATTCTGGATGTTTATCGCGATGATGCTGGTAGGGCTAGCGATAACGCTGTTCGAGCCGATCAGCCTGATCCTGATTGGCATGCTGGTCTTCACCTTCGGCTTTTTCGCCGCGCACTCGCTGGCCAGCGGCTGGGTCGGCCAGCGCGCCAGGCAGGCCAAGGGGCAGGCGTCATCGCTCTATCTGTTCAGCTACTATCTGGGTTCCAGCGTGGCAGGCACCTTGGGCGGGGCTTTCTGGTTCTGGGGCGGTTGGAATGGGGTCTCGCTATTTATCGCGGTGCTGTTGCTGGCGGCGCTGGCGATTGGCGCTTTGCATCTGAGGCGGTTGACGTAGGAGGCTGGTCATCGTGACGAATATGTCAGAAGCTGAAGAGGTCGCTGTGAATAGTGCGTAACAAGGATCGAGATGGATCGTCGACATTACATCAACAAATATGGCTGGGAGGCAGTGAGCACTATCAGCATTGCCATCATTGGCGCGACACTGGTTGGCTGGTTATTGACCGATGATATCAGCAAGATTTTTGGAGCGACCGCGCTGGGCGCGGGACTTGCGACACTCGGCTCTGCTATAGTGATTCGAGCTGGCCTACAAGCCAAGGAGGACCGTAATGAATGATTTTTTATTGGCACTGCTTGTCACGAGTCCTGCCTGGGGACTCGCTCTGATCCTGCTTCCTAGCACGATCAAGGAGTTACGCGAGCCGTAAGCTCGAAAATCGCCAAGAACCTCTCCTGAACCCCTGCCAGTTGGCAGGGGTTCTTCGTTCTGAGGGCAAAACACAAAAAAGCCGCCGAGGGGGCTCGGCGGGAGCGCTCATGCGTCGAAGACGCAAGTTGCGAGAGAGAAGTGAAAGAGAGACGGGATTACTTGGCGAACAGCTGGCCCATATCCTTGAATGCCTTGAACTCCAGCGCGTTACCGCACGGATCCAGCAGGAACATGGTCGCCTGCTCGCCGGGCTGGCCCTGGAAGCGAACATAAGGTTCGATCACGAACTGAGTGTTGAATCCCTTGAGGCGCTCGGCCAGTGCTTCCCACTCCGGCCAGCTCAGCACGATACCGAAGTGCGGCACCGGCACATCGTGACCGTCGACCGGGTTGGTATGAGCGGATTGCTGTGACGGTGTCTGCGGGTGCTCGTGAATCACCAGCTGATGGCCATAGAAGTCAAAATCGACCCACTGCTCGCTTGAGCGACCTTCACTCAGGCCGAACGTCTCGCCGTAGAACTTGCGTGCTGCGGCCAGATCGTGGACCGGAATGGCGAGGTGAAAAGGGGACAGTGCCATGGGAGATCTCCTGAAAGGTCATGGATAGAATTTAGGGTGACGGTTTCTTTAAAGTGACTGCATTGTGCCGGCGAATAAAAGTGATGAAAAGCGCATAATGTTGCTGTCTGTTATCAAATAATTTAGATTCTTGGCGCCATTTATCCCTCTATGTTCAAAGAAATTAGGACCTTTCTCGCCGTCGTACGTCACGGCACGTTCTCCGCCGCTGGCAGCGCCGTCGGGCTGACCCAGTCAGCGGTCAGTGCGCAGATCCGCAAGCTCGAGTCCGATATCGGCGAGCCGCTGTTCGAGCGTACCGGACGTGCTGTCCGGCTCAACGCGGCTGGACGCCGGCTATTGCCGCAGGCCAATGAAATGCTGGCACTGGCCGAGCGGATCCGGCATTCCGGAGCGGACGGTTTGACCGGCGAATGGCATCTCGGGGCGATCGCCAGCCTGCAGAGCAGGGTGTTGCCCGAGGTCCTGCAGACGCTGACTCGTGAAGCGCCGGGGGTGATGACGCGCGTCGTGCCCGGTGTATCGCTGGCGCTGCTCGACCAGGTCGACAAGGGCGATCTGGACATGGCGTTGATCGTCCGGCCGCCGTTTGCGCTACCCGCGGATCTCCATTCCCGAGTCATCGCTCGTGAGCCGTTCGTGTTGATCGCGCCGCTCAATGCCGAGGGGGATACGGTGGAAGCGCTGCTCGAAAACTATCCACTGGTGCTCTACGACCGGGGCTCTTTTGGGGGGCGTCAGGTGGTGCGTTTTCTCGAACGGCGGCGGTTGCGGCCGGAAATTCGGCTGGAGCTCGACGAAATCGACGCCATCGCGCGAATGGTGGAGTGTGGTCTGGGCGTCGCGCTGATCCCGCTGACGGGGCTTTGGCAACGCCAACAGCCGCTGCCGGTACGCGTGATTTCACTGGAAGAGCAGAGCTTCCATCGCGAGCTGATCATGGTGTCTCGGCTCTCGTCAACGCAGTCGCCGCTAGTGGCGTTGATCGAGCGCGAGCTGCAAAAGGGTGTGGAAAGCCCGCAGTCCGACCCAATATTCCGATAGCGCGTTTCAGACAAGTCGCGCCTTCAGATCGGCCAGCAACCAACTGCCGGCCCGGCCTGGGGGCTTGTCACGCAGATAGGCGGCGGAGGGCGCAACCCCGAGCGATCGAACAGCGTGACATCGTGCACGCTTTCCAGGGTGGCGATGGCCTGACTGATGGCGGATTGGGCGCGGCCGAGTTTGCGACCCGCTGCAGAGAAACTGCCGGTATCGACGATGGTGACGAGTACCCGCAGCTGGTCGAGCGTCAGTTTTCCGATCATGGGTCATCACCTATAGCGATGGGTTTAATCGGTTTTTTATCACTTCTTTCGAGGGTTGGCGACGTCGATAATGCGAATCGAGACGCCCATCGAGGCGCGAGCGCCGCTTGCCACGCGGACGACCGCCAGCCGATCGGTGCCATTCCTTGCATTGTCAGGAGCATGCCCATGTCCAAGCTTCTCGTCGTCGAAACCAGCCCGCGTGGCGTTCATTCGATTTCTCGCCATCTCACCCGCCGCTTTGTCGAGGTGTGGCGTGCGTCCATCCCGAAGGCGAGGTCGTCGAACGCGATCCCACCACGAGTGAACTGCCGTTCGTCACCGCTTCCTGGTTGGAGGCCTACTTCACGCCGCCGGAACACCAGACCGATGAGACGAAGGCGTCTCCACGGCAGTCGGACGAACTCGTCGCTGAGCTGCTGGCAGCCGACCATCTGGTGATCGCTACGCCGGTCTACAACTACAACGTGCCCGCCGCGCTCAAGGCGTGGATCGACCATATCGTGCGTAAGGGCATTACACTCGGCATGGATGGCCGCGGTCTGGTGAGCGACACCCGAGCCACCGTGCTGCTGGCCTCCGGCGGTATCTATGAGGAGGGTTCGCCGATTCGCGACCGCGACATCGCCACGCAGTACCTGCGGCTGATCCTGAATGTTCTGGGAATTGACGATGTCGCTGTCATTGCCGGGGGCGGAGCCAAGGGGGTCGACCTCGGCGACATCGGCATGGACGATTTTCTCCACCGATTTCAGCATGACATCGAGGTCCGTGCATCGAGTCGATAGGGGGCCGCGGCAGTTGTGCCGATTGCTGCGTTTTCGATCAGGATCGCGTGCCGCCGATGTCATGCTCGCCCATCGCTCGACGACAGATCGAGATCACCGTATCGCGAAACCAGCGGTGGGCCGGATCGGCACCCAGGCGTGGATGCCACATCGCGGAGATCATGAACGTTGGCGTTTCTATCGGCAGCTCGAACGACCGAAGCCCCGATCCGTTCTGGCCGTTGCCGCCCATGGCTTCGGTGAGGCAGGAGCGTGGCACCAGTGTCACGAGGTTCGTCTGACGCGAGATCCGCAGCGCGTCCGAGAATCCAGGTACGACAACCGATACGTCCCGTTCGAGTTGAAGCGCCGTCAGAACATCGCCCATCGGTCCGGTGAATTCGCCGCTGGGGGAGGCCATGACGTGTTGGCAGGCGGCAATGCGCTCAGGTGTGATGGTACCAATAAGCAGCGGATGTCCCGCTCGCGCCACGCCGACGAAACGGTCTGGAAACAGCCCTCGCGTTACTAGCTCCGGGGCGGTCGTCTCGATCACGCCGACTTCGAGATCTAGCAACCCGTCGCGCAGCGGGTCGATCACTTTGGTCGGTTTGGGCGCGAAGCGCAGACGCACCTTGGGTGCCGATTCCGCGATGGCGGTCACCAGCGGCACCGAAAACCGTTCGATGAACGCGGCATTGGCACGCAGCGTAAAAATACGTTTCAGCGAACCGACATCCAATGTCTCGCGCTTGGGCTGCAGCAATGCCTGAGAGTCTCGCGCTACCTCATGGACGCGCTCACGCAGGGCGAAGGCGTGCGGCGTCGGCACGAGTCCTCTGCCGGCCCGAACCAGTAGCGGATCTCCCGTTGTCTCGCGGAGGCGCTTGAGGGTCCGACTCATCGCCGAGGGGCTTAAATTCAGACGCTTGGCGGCGGTCGTGACGCTGCCTTCGTCGAGTAGCACGTCCAACGCCGTGAGCAGGTTCAAGTCGATATCGTTCATCGGCTCAAGATAACCGAGTGCTAGCACGTGGTATAGCGTCAAACGCAATGATTATTTGTATGGCATGCGTCTGGTGCATTCTCTGTCTTGCTCCCATTCTAATTGGCGAAAGCATCAACGAGGAAATAATGCTCATGTCCGTATCCGATAATCGTCATACCGCGCTGATCGTTGGCGCATCGCGCGGCCTCGGCCACGCAATCGCTGCGGAACTGCTGACGCGCGGCGAGACTTTTGACAGCGAATGGAACGTTATCGGCACCGTGCGCGCTGGGACGGAGCAGACGCCGCTTCATGCGTTGGCAGCGGAGAACCCGGGCCGGATCGAGATCGAAACGCTCGATATCACCGAGCAGGGGGAGATCGCAGAGCTACGTGAACGCCTGGTGGGTCGAACGATCGACTTGCTGTTCGTCAATGCGGGAACGACGAACCGGGAGCCGGACCAGTTCATTGGCAACGTTTCCGCTGAAGAATTCACCCAGGTAATGATCACTAATGCGCTGAGCCCGATGCGAGTGATCGAGACGCTGGAAGATCGGGTACCGGCTGACGGACTGATCGGCGCCATGTCCTCCGGTCAGGGCAGTATCGCCAACAACGAGAAGGGCATGCGCGAGGTCTACCGGGGCAGCAAGGCGGCACTCAACATGTTCATGCGCAGCTTCGCCGCGCGCCAGACCGATCCGGTTCGTGCCATGGCGGTTCTGGCGCCTGGCTGGATTCGCACGGAGCTGGGTGGCGACGAGGCGCCCTACACGCTGGAAGAGACGGTACCGGCACTGGTCGATGTGCTGCTGGACAAGAAGCACCGGCCGGGACTGGAGTATCTCGATCGATTCGGCCAGACGGTGCCCTGGTGAGTTCGCGACGACTTTGTACAACGAACGCGGGGAAATAATTCGTTCTTCATTCAGCGCTCGACCTCCTAAGCTGTGAGAATTGATACCAGGAGTCGAACATGCCCGCGTTCTCCCCGAATTCCACGCCACGCCGGATCGTCGCTCAGCATGCTGCCATCCGTGACGACATCGGTGATCTGAAGACCCGTCGCCCGTTACCGGGTCCGGGACTCGAGCAGCTCGATCCGTTTCTGTTTCTCAACCATCACGGGCCGCAGGTCTATCCCGCCGATAATCGCGGGCTGCCATTCGGGCCGCACCCGCATCGCGGTTTCGAAACCGTGACGTTCATTCTCGAAGGCTCGCTGGCGCACGCCGATAGCGCCGATCATCAGAGCGTCATTCGGGCGGGCGGCGTGCAGTGGATGACGGCGGGCAGCGGTATCGTGCATGCCGAAATTTCGCCGCCCGAGTTCCTGAGCGAGGGCGGGCCGCTGGAGATTCTGCAGCTCTGGATCAACTTGCCAGCGCGATTGAAAATGGGCGAACCGCGCTATGTCGGGCTTCAGAGTGATTCGATTCCTGTCATTTCGCTGGAAGGTGGCGGTGAGCTTTGTCTGATAGCCGGCGAACATGGCGAATCGACAGGGCCCATCGAGACCTTGACCGACGTCTTCATGTCGACGCTTTCGCTTCCTGCCGGGGCGAGCAATCGATTGACGGTGCCTGGCGGTCGTCAGGTCTTCCTCTATGTCGTCGATGGCGAGGTCACCGTGGGTGGCGAGCCGGTCAAGGCGCAGCACCTGGTCGAACTGGATCGTGACGGTGATGGCGTCGAGATCGAAGCCGTCGCCGAGGCCCGGCTGCTATTCGGGCATGCCGAGGTGATCGATGAACCGGTGGTCTCGCACGGCCCTTTCGTGATGAATACCCGCGACGAGATCACCGAGGCGATCGACGATTACCAGGCCGGGCGCTTCGGCGGTCTGGCGCAGTAACGCGGGTCTTTCAACAACACGGTTTTTTCGACAACGCGGGGCTTTCGATGACGATCAGCGCTTGCTGTACAGGCGCTGCTCGCGATATCCCGGCACTTTCTGCTGCTCCTGTTCGGTCTTCTTCCAGCGCTTGTATTCCCACTGGTACTGAGTCGGATCGAGAGCGATGGCGGACTCGACACAGGCATTGACACCGGCGGCCGATGCTACCTCGTCGGTGTCATAGACACGGTCGTCGGCGGCCAGAAAATGAATCGAGAAGCCGCGACCATCAGGTAGACGCTTGGCCACACCGGTGACCACGCGGGCTTGCGTTCGGGCCACCAGTTTGGGCAGCAGTGTGGCGGTGTAGGCCGGGCGGCCAAAGAAATCGGCAAACACGCCACTGCCCCAATCGGGCTCCTGATCCGGCAGAATCCCAATGGCCTCGGCCCGCTTGAGCGCCTTCAACAGGGCCGCGACGCCGCGTGGGTTGGTCGGCACCAGTTCCGCACCCATGCGTTCGCGACCATGACGGATGACGGGGTCGAGGTCGGCGATCTTGGGCGGCTCATACATGGCCGTGAACGGGAAGTGGCTCGACAACCAGAAGTTGAGCACTTCCCAGTTGCCGAAGTGCGGCGCCAGCACGATGACGCCACGATTCTCGGTGCGCGCGCCGTCAAGCAGCTCTCGGCCGTGAACTTCGACGATGGCAGCGTCGACGCGCTCCGGTTTGGCAATCCAGGCAAAGCCGAGCTCCAGCATGGTGGCTGCCGAATGATGCAGGCTTTCACGTACCCGCACGCGGCGTTGCTCGCTGCTATCGCCGGGATAAGCGACTTCGAGATTGCGTCGGCTGACATGACGCTCACGTCGGGAGACGGCATAAAGCACGCGACTGGCAATACCTGCCAGCGACCACATCGTCTTCAGCCGACAGTGCGACAGTAGGCGCCACAGCAGATGGATGGTGCGAGCCTGCAGACCTTCGATCATTCGTTCCTCTTTCTCAGTGCCCGTTCTCCGCGTCCGTCTGCCGAGTCCATGTTCATGGCCCGCTCGACGTCGATGTTCCGGACGGTGACAGCCAACATCACCATAGCCAGCTGTCGACCTTATCCGGCGCGCGCTGTTCCTGCAAAGCCTTGAAACCGATGACGCAGCGCACGATCAGCCAGATGGCTTGCAGCACCATCAACAAAAAGCCAATCAGCACGAACGCCAGCACCCAGCTGATGCAGGCATAGAGCAGTCCGATCCAGAAGGTACGGATATGATAGCGATAGTGCTCGTCCAGCCAAAGCGGCCCGTTGCCACGATAGACATAGGCAATGACAACGCCGATGACCGGCGTAATGCCGGTGACGAAGACGCCAAGCATGAGCGCGTAGACGATCATGGCGAGCGTGGTATCCGGGCGCCTTGCTTCGGTGTTCGACTCGGCGACAGGGGTATCGAGCGGTGAAGACATGAGATTCCTCTCGTCGGCATTTCGGGGGTTGCCCGCATTTTGCCGCCGAGAGGCGTCGGGTGCCACTCCGTTGAGAAATGGCGGTAAGAAATGGCGGAAGAGACGTGAGGTTGCGCCGGGCGCTACTCGATCAATAAATTGTCTCGGCGCCTCGCGGGAGCTGTCTCGACAAGGGGATCGCGGCCGCCACGCAAGATCGAGTTGCCCTCGAACAGCGTGCGTTGGTCGATGGGCGCAGGATCGAGCCAGTCAGAAGCCTGCATCTGACCGCTCTTGCCGTAAACGGCGAGCGCATTTTCATACGTGACCTGACGCACGACGGCGTCGGAAATACCCGACTCGAGCGCGAGCTGGGCCGTCTTGGGAACGCCCAGGCAGTCGGAAATTCCCCAGTCGCAGGCGCTGTCGACGATGATGCGGTCGCCGCCGTACTGCTTGAGCAGTTCGACCATGCGCGCGTTGCCCATCTTGGTCGAGGGGTAGATGGAAAAGCCTGCCCAATAGCCGCGATCCAGCGTTTCGCGGACCGTCTCTTCATTATTGTGATCGATCACGACCCAGGAGGGATCGAGTCCCATTTCCTCGCAAACATCCATCGAGCGCGAGGTGCCGCGCTTCTTGTCACGATGCGGCGTGTGCACCATCACGGGGAGTTCGAGCTGCTTGGCGAGCGTCAACTGGGCGCGGAAGTACTTGTCCTCGAGCGGTGTCTGTTCGTCGTAGCCGATTTCACCGATGGCGACGACGCCCTCTTTGAGGGCGAAACGCGGCAGCCACTCCATTACGCCCTCGGCCAGTGCCTCGTTATTGGCTTCCTTGGAGTTGAGGCCGATGGTGCAATAGTGACGAATACCGAACTGTCCCGCGCGGAATCGCTCCCAGCCGACCAGTGACGAGAGATAGTCGACGTAGGTGCCAACGAACGTGCGTGGCTGGCCGACCCAGAAGGCCGGCTCGACCAGCGCCACGATGCCAGCGGCGGCCATGGTCTCGTAGTCGTCCGTGGTGCGAGAAACCATATGGGCATGGGGATCGATGAACATCTCAAGCGGCCTCTTGTAAAGTCAGGTTGTCCCAGCTGAGTCGACCGTCTGCCACCAGCGCGGCGGTATCCGGTGCCGTCAGCAGCAGGGATCGGGCGGTAGGGGTATCGGCAGCGGTCAGCGCCAGGGCGGCCGCGCCGCGCTCAATGGGCGTTCCCGTCAGCGCGCGTTGCAGGGCTTCATAGGCCGACACGCGCTCCGCGAATGGACCGATACAGCGCCAGAGTTCCGGGCTGACCTGACGCCCCGCCGCCCAGCGCTCCTGGGCGTAATCGAGCAGGATCCTCGCCAGTTCCAAGTTGGCACGTTCGTCGAGGCCGACGATCGGCCCCAGACGACTGCCGATGAACAGCGCTTTGAGCACCATGTGATTCCAGCGGTGCTCGTCGAAATGATCGCGCGGATAAGGGTTGCGGTGAACGATGGACTCGAACACCGCGCGCATGTTGGAGCGCAGCCCTTCGCCAACCTCGAAAGCCAGCGACTCAGGCTCGGGATAGAGCGCCAAGCCTCGATACAGTGTGACCAGCTCGCGGGCATCGGCGGTTCTGACCAGATCCTGAAACATGGCCGAGAACGGGCGAGGGCCATGGAAGGTAAGCAACGCGGCGATGCGGGCCGCGCCGTCGAGGCTCCAGCCCGAAGGGTTCCAGCCGGGATAGGCCTGATTCGCCAGCGTCAAGTCTTGCGGTGACAGCACCAAATCCTGCTTGCTCATTCGGCGCGGGATGAGACCAAGAAACAGATGAAGGTCCTTCTCGTTGCCCTTTTGACTCAACAATGCGTACTGCTCGGCGAGCCAATTCGCCTGTTCGGGCGCCTGACGGCAGATCCAACCGCGAAGTAGCTTCAGTGATGTAACAGACATGTAAACTTTCCGATTCCATTGTCTTTAGCGCTACTTTATCGGGTCATGAAAAGAATCCCCAAGCTCAATTACCTGGCTAATTAATGGCTCGGAGTCTAACGGTTCGTTGCTGTTTTTAGATGGGTTTTCTGGTCCCTGTCTCTTCTGATTCTATAAATTACCTCGTGATAATGTCTCAAAATAGGGTGCCGGGAGTCATCCCGATTGTGTGGTTCCTTCCTAGCTGATATGCAGTCTTTACATACCGTTTCGATGTGATCGAAACGGTGAGAATAACGTAACGCCATCGGCAGGCAGGAGCCATGCACAATACCCTGGTAATTCTCGTAGTGGGGCTGACGCCTCAACTGGTCGGCGAACATACGCCGGCCTTGAAACGACTCGCCGAGCGCGGCGGATTGAGGCCGCTGAATACCGTGACACCGGCGGTGACTTGCAGTGTCCAGGCAACGCTCTTGACCGGATTGCCGCCAGGCCAGCACGGTGCCGTGGCCAATGGCTGGTATTTCAAGGATCTTTCCGAAGTGTGGTTCTGGCGCCAATCCAATCGCCTGGTAGCCGGTGAAAAGATTTGGGAGACCGGCAAACGGAAGAATCCCGACTTTACCTGCGCCAAGATGTTCTGGTGGTACAACATGTATTCGACGGCGGACTGGAGTGCAACGCCAAGGCCGATGTACCCCGCTGACGGCCGCAAGTTGCCGGACCACTACACTTTCCCCTCGGAGCTTCACGACGAACTCGACGCCAAGTTCGGAACGTTTCCGCTGTTCACTTTCTGGGGCCCGATGGCGGATATCTCCTCGAGTCGCTGGATCAGTGGTGCGACGCGCTACGTGATGGAAACACGCGACCCCACGCTGACGCTGACCTACCTGCCGCACCTCGATTACAACCTCCAGCGTCTGGGACCGGATCTGTCCCATCCCGAGCTCCAGCGCGATCTCAGAGACGTTGATGCGTTGTGCGGTGAGCTGATCGACGCCGCCGAGCGTGAGGGACGGCGGGTGATCGTGGTGTCCGAATACGGAATCACGCCGGTGCGCGATGCCGTTCATATCAATCGTGCCCTGCGCGAGGCAGGCCTGGTTGCGGTGCGTCGCGAGAAGGCGCAGGAACAGCTCGATGCCGGCGCGTCACGGGCATTTGCGGTTGCCGACCACCAGGTGGCACACGTCTACGTCGATGATCCGGTGGATATCCCCGGGGTCAGATCGCTGCTCGAAGGGCTCGAGGGTGTAGAAGCCGTCTGGGGTGATAGTGAGAAACGTGAACAGGGGCTCGATCATCCCAATTCGGGAGATCTGGTGGCGATTGCCGAGCCGGATCGCTGGTTCAGCTATTACTACTGGCTGGATGATGCCCGGGCACCGGACTATGCACGCACCGTCGATATCCATCGCAAGCCGGGATATGACCCGGTGGAGCTATTCTTCGATCCCGCGTTAAAGTCACCGAAGTTGTCGGCGGGGTGGCGACTCGCCAAGCGCAAGTTGGGCATGCGCCAGTTGCTGGATGTCATTTCGCTCAAGGACACGGCGCTGGTCAAGGGGGCCCATGGCCGGGTGACCGATGATCCCGACATGGGACCGCTGGTGATCTCGTCCGAAGCGGGTCTGCTGCCTGACGGCGCCATCGATGCGACAGATTTCAAAGCGCTGGTACTGGCTCACGTGTTCGAGGGCGATGCGGAGTTTTCGGCCCGAGAGGTAGCCGCCGCTACGGTCGACTCTTAGCGGCTATGCTTTCAAATCGAGTATGCAAGGCCGGCCCGCCATCTTCATGATGACGGGCCGGCTTTTTGCGTTTCAGAGAGTCGATCGTATTGCGTTTCAAAGAGAGTCGATCGTGGCTGACAAAATTCCGCAGGCTCAGGTCCCCGAAGTCAGTCGTTGCAGTGCCAACGTCGCGACAAATGCCAGTACGCCCAGCAGTGCCATCCCACTCGCCCCCATGGCCGCCATCAGCGTGGCGTCGTAGAGGGAAATCGCGGCGATCAGGCCCACGACTGCGCGAGGCACGTCTCCCGGCGCGCGGCGATAAAGCCACAGCAGGCAGCGTGCTCCCCAGACCAGATAGCCTAGCCATAGCACCAATGCGAGCAGCGAGGGTTCGGGGCCGGTCAGCATGGCAGCCAGCATTAACATGACTGGCACCGCCAGCACACCTAGTGGCCAGGCGGCGCCGAGCCGATCATAGGCCTCCTGGCGAGCGGCGTAGGTCAGGCCGACGACATGGCAGGCGAGACCGATCGCGCCCCAGATGACCATGTCGTTGAGTGTGTTGGTGGCGACCAGCGCTGCCGTCAAATAGGTCAGCAAACGGCATGCCCCCATCAGCAGCGGGCTCCAGCCGATACGTTTGTGCCACCAGTCGTAGCTCAAGATCGCAGCAATCAGCGCAAGCCCCGTCACCCCGGCGGAGGGATGGCTCAGGAACAGCAGTAGACTTCCCAGCGCCAGCATCCCGGCACCCAGCAGCGTGACGGTCAGGCGGTCGACGTCTCCCCGGGGGATCGGTCGATCGGCGCGCTCACGCGCGTCGATCTCAGCGTCGCAGGCATCATTGAGGTACATGCCGCCGAGGTAGAATAGCGTCAATGCCAGCAATAGTGGCAAGGCGGTTGCGGAGTGCCATAAAGTGCCAGCACCCGCACCGGCCAGCACGACGCCGGCCAGTACGTTGCTCCAGACCGTGGGCAGGTTGGAAACCCGACCCAGCTCCAGCCACACCCTTGTTTTTGAACGCCGCATTGTCAACGCTGATGTTTTCAAATCTTGCGTTTTCAAACCCTGTGTTTTCAAACCGTGTGTCTGGAAACCCAGTGCTTTCAGCCCTGGTGCTCTTACATCAGGCGCTGCTTGACCCAGGTCAGCTCCCGAGCCACGGCCGTCTCTACGCTCGCGGTGCGTAGGTTCTCCGGTAATACCTGCCATGTGTAGGTCTCCACTTCCAGGTGCTGCGAGATCGGTTGCTGACGATGCAGAGCGAGAATCTCAGCGAGAAACGCTTGGGTCGTCTCGAACGGAGAGATCGTTTCCACGAAGATCGGCACGTGATAATGGATCCGCCACTCCTCGCCATCGGTACGGGCGTCGTCAGCCAGCGCCTCGGGAAGATCCGCGTAGCGCACCAGTCCGGCTTGGGTGGCGACGACGACCTGATGCAGATAGGTGCGTTCGCAGAACGGCGCCAGCGCCTCGCGTTTGGCGGCATCGATCTGCGGGATCCGCAGCGCCGCGCTCAATTGCAGCTTGCGGATGGGAATGCCTGCCGTGCGCAGCGCCTCGATACTGGTGGCAGGATCTTCGAACTCGACGGCGGCGTGGCAAACGTCGTAGCAGACACCGAGGTGGCGTGGCAGCGCCTGCTTCGCCTCGTCGAGCGACAATCCACTGAGTTCGCTCAGGCGAGCTGCGGCAGCGTCGGAATAGAGCCAGTCGCGGAAGAAGGCAACGGTTTCCGCGATGGTTTCCAGGAAGCAGTGGGGTTCGGGCTCCAGCGCAATCGCGATGGTTACCTGGGTCTGTCGAGCGAGCTCGACGCAGTGAGCCGCCGCCTTGAGCAGATTGTCCGCCATCTGCGCTTCCGCGCCCTCGGCCAGGGGCTTGAAGGTGCCGGGCACGGTGCTCAGGCTCATAGTGTCGCCAGCAGCGCCGAGCTCCGCCATCAGGTCGGCCAGCCAACAGGTATAGTCCAGCCGCGCTCGCTGTTTCCAGTCGGGCTGATAGACGTTCTGTTTGACCGGGACGCCATGGAAGGGGCCGAACGGGAACCCGTTCATGGTCACCACGCGATAGTTCTCGCGGGCGAGAATGTCCTTGAGCTCGGCACGTGCATCCGGCGCGCGAAGCTCCTCAAGCGCCTGAGCCGAAAGACGCAACCCCACGCCGAAGGTCGCGTCGGGAGAGACGGCTTCACGCACCCGTTTCACCGGCCCGAGCAACGCTTCACGCACGGCTTCCCAGGTCTGGGTCGGGTGAATGTTGAGACAGTAGGTCAGTTGACCCAGATCATCAGGCAGCTGCATGGCGGTTTGCCTCGTTACGCAGCCAGTCGATCGCGGCTGTCATGGTGGTTTCATCGATCTCGTGAACATCGAAGCCGCGACCCAGACCGGCCAGCAGCGTGATCGTGAGTTCACCGCCGAGATGTTCCTGGAATTCTCTAAGACCCGTCAGTATGGCGGGCTGGCCATCGTCGTCGATTTCCAGCAACTGGGCATGGAAAACCGGCAGACCCAGGCGCTTCAACAACCACACGATGCGCCATTCGGCACCGGCGGGAAGCAGGCCAGTCAACACGGAATAACGCGCATCGAGGGCGATGCCGATGGCGACGGCTTCACCGTGGCTGATGCCATGGTGGGTCAGCGCCTCGAGTTTGTGCGCCGACCAGTGGCCGTAATCCAGCGGGCGCGACGAACCCAGTTCGAACGGGTCGCCGCCGCGGCCGATCTGCTGCATGTGCAGCTCGGCGCTGCGTCGGATCATGATCTCTTCGATGCGCGGATCGAACTCGGCCAGCGAGTCGGCATTGGCTTCGAGCCAGTCGAAGAAAGCACCATCGCGAATCAATGCCACCTTGATCGCCTCGGAGATACCGGGGATCCGGTCGCGTCGCGAGAGCGTGCAGAGAAAATCGAAGTCGTTGAGCACTGCCCAGGGCGGAGCGAAGGTGCCGATGAAGTTCTTGTAGCCTTTGAAGTTGACGGCATTCTTGACCCCGACGCCGCTGTCGTTCTGCGACAGCACGGTGGTCGGCAGGCGAATCAAACGCACGCCGCGATGACCCATGGCAGCGGCGAGGCCGAGCGCATCCAGCACCGCACCGCCGCCGATGACGATGACATAGGCGTGGCGATCGACACCGTAGCGGTGGATATCTGCCAGCACGCCGTCGATCGTCTCCCGATTGGCCTTGATGGATTCACCACCCGGTACCGTGATCGGTGCGGTCAGCAGGGTCATCTGACTCGCATGGGTAGCGAAGTAAGCGTTGATTCGGGACTCGAGATCCGGCCAGGTAGCGGCAATACCGGCATCGACGTAAATCAGGCAGCGGTGATTCTTGCGCGGCTCTTTGCGTGAAATGACGTCGGCCAGTAGCGAGTTGTCGGGGGAGAAAATTTCCCGGGTAAACGCGACGGGATAGTCATAGGCAACGGAAAATCGCTGCCAATGGATCTCCGTCGATGATGATCGCTGGGAGGTATCGTGCTGCCTTATTGACTGCGGCTGCGTCGTGAAGGATGGCGAATCGAAGGCGACATTGCCATCGATCGAAAACGATAATGCGGGCCGGTTCATGAAGTTATCGCCTGCGTAAGGGGTCCGAAAACGAAAAAGCGGACCACTTCGTTATCGGGCGGTCACGCTTGGCCTCTAGCTTGGGTGTCACGGAGCTAGCTTCGGGGTTGGATGGGGCAGGCGACAAGAATGATTCTTTTGCTACGAAGTATTAGCAGCATATCGAGTTTTTGAACGTGTCGGCACTCATCAAAACGTCGGCGAGGGTAGAAAGATGACGCTAACCCACTGTCAGGGCTTCAAACTTGCCACCCGGAAATGACCAGGCAGCTCTCTGCACCTGGCCACAGGCGAACGTCATTTGGCATTACGCCGACTTGCCGGCGGGTTCCGCGCGTGGCGCCTCCACCGGTTCCTCCTCGACGCCGTCGAGCCGGTCGGCGCGACGCAGCACCGGGAAGCTCCACATCCACAGGCCGACGATCGCCAGCGTACCCACCGAGCCGATGACCGCCGCCGGTACGGTGCCGAACCACGAGGCGGTGACGCCGGATTCGAACTCGCCGAGCTCGTTGGAGGCGCCGATGAACAGCATGTTGACGGCGTTGACCCGGCCGCGCATCTCGTCCGGCGTTGCCAGCTGCAACAGCGTCAGGCGGACGTAGACGCTGATCATGTCGGCGGCGCCGGCGATCAGCAACGCGCCGAACGAGAGCCAGAACCAGTGGGACAGCGCGAACACCAGGTTAGCGATGCCGAATACGGCCACGGCGGCAAACATGATCATTCCGGCATGACGCTTGATCGCCCGCACGCCGAGATAGAGCCCCATCAGAAAGGCGCCAATGGCGATCGAGCTGCGCAGGGCGCCGAGACCCTCCGGGCCGACGTGAAGGATTTCGTGAGCGTAGACCGGGAGTAGCGCGACGATACCGCCGAACAGCACAGCGAACAGGTCCAGCGAGATAACCCCGAGAATCACCGGTTTGTTGCGGATGTAGTGGATACCGGCGGTGAAGCGTTGCCAGGCGGTGTCGTCGGTCTTGATGCGTTCGAACGCATAGCGCACCGGCACACCGGCCAACGCCATTTGAGCAACGAGAAAGCAGCCCAGATTGACGCTATAGGTCAGCGTCGGACCGAAGGCATACAAGAGACCGCCCAGCATCGGGCCACCGATGACGCCGATCTTCATGATCGACGAGTTGACCGCGATCGCCTTGCCCAGTTGGTCGCGGGGAACGATCTGCGGCAGCAGGCTCTGCAGCGTCGGCCCGGTGAAAGCCCGGGCGGCCCCGAACAGCACCAGCACCGCGTAGAACGGCACCGGCGAATCGGGTTGCTTCGATGACAGCAGAATTAGCAGGGCGCTGCAGAGTGCCTGGGCGGCCCAGCTGAGTTGCAGGATCCGTTTACGGTCGAAGCGATCGACCACATCACCTGCCGGCAGCAACAGCACGACCATTGGCAGAAACTGCGCCAGGCCCACATAGCCCAGCGTCAATGGGTCGTGGGTGATGTCGTAGACCTGCCACGCCACCACGATCGCCTGGATCTGCATGGCGAAGACCGCGCAGAGGCGCGAGGCAAGAAAGGGAATGAAACCGGGCTGTCGATAGACGGGGCTGTCGGGCGTTGCGGAAGCGTCTGCGGGCATGGTGACCTGGTCATGAGGCAGGAGAGCGGCGGGTTAGCGTGCTAATCGCTCAGCATACGCCGTTATGTGGCAAAAAGCCGCTGGTCGCCATGGCGCATCGTATAGCCGGTCATATATCCCATTACATAACCCGTCAGCCTTGCCTTGGAAGACGTCATTTCGATAGCGTTTATACGGGGCAACCGGGCTCTTAGGATAACGCCGCATAATGGCGAACGGGCCGTTGCGCCAAAGCGGCGCAATAGGCCCTTTTTTAGGCGTTTTTTGACTTCTTTTGGCGCAGGGCCGGGCGTATAGTGCGCTCGCTCCCGGCCCGTGGAGTTGCCTCTGCTGCAAGAGTCGACTCTGCTGATTCTGCATGTGGGCCGTTACTCTACTTTCTTCTGGTCGTTCGAGTCGGTCGTACGGTTACTCGAACGGAATTTTCGGCTGCGGTGCCTCGAGTACCGATCGCCGAGCTTATTCGCAGTGCGTTTTCGAGGTTCGCGGGCTTATGTCTCGGCAGTTGCTTTCCATGGCGCTGGCACCGTTGTTGGGTCTTTTCATCCTGGGTATCGGTAACGGCTTTCTGGCCTCGCTGATCACCTTGCGCCTGGATGCGGCCGGCGAGTCCGTTACCACCATCGGTTGGGTATCGGCCGCTTACTACATCGGGTTGGCGATCGGGGCGCTGTTCAACGATCGGCTGCTGCTGCGGATCGGCCACATTCGCGCCTACGCCTGCTTCGCTTCGTTAGTCGCGGTGACCGTGCTGCTGCAGGGCATGTGGCTCAACGCTGAGCTATGGTTCACCCTACGTCTGGTTGGTGGCTGGGCGACGCTGGGCGTCTATCTGGTCATCGAGAGCTGGCTGCTGACCGCTGCCGACACTCGCGTTCGCGGGCGGCTGCTGGCGCTCTACATGATCGCGCTTTACGGCGCCGGGGTCATCGGACAGCTACTACTGGGCGTGGCGGATCACGCCGGTGCCAGTCAGCCGTTCATGGTCATCGCCATGCTGGCCTCATTGTCGGTGCTGCCATTGGGCATGATTCCGCGAGTCTCGCCGTTGATCGAACACGCCGAGCCATTGTCGCCCTGGCGACTGATCACCGTGACGCCGACCGGCGTGATGGGCTGTTTCGGTTCGGGCCTGGCGGTATCGGCGATCTACAGCCTGCTGCCGCTCTATCTGCAGCGCAGCGGCTTCGAGGTGCAGCAGATCGGCGAGATGATGGCGATCGTGATTCTTGGTGGCATGCTGCTGCAGTATCCGATCGGCCGCTGGTCGGATCGCCACGACCGTCAGATCGTGCTGATTCTGATCGGTGGGGTGCTGGCAGTGCTATGCGGCGGCGTCATGCTGCTGCCGGACCTGCCCGGTCTGATGGCGGCCATGCTGTTCCTGATCGGCGGAGGCGTATTCGCGCTCTACCCGGTGGCGGTGAGCCACGCGGCCGACCGCGCGCCGGCCGGTGCGCTGGTACGCATGAGCCAGGGTCTGCTGCTGATCAATGCGCTGGGCGCGACCCTCAGCCCGCCGCTGATCACGCCGCTGATGATTCATGTCGGTGACGGGGGGCTGTTCGTGGCCCTGGCGGGTCTTGGCGCCGCGCTGGTAGTATTTTTCATCTGGCGCCGCAGTCGGCGTCCGGCGCCGATGCCGGTGGCGCCGTTCACCTCCAACCCGCAGCAGTCGGTGGTGGGCGCTGAGCTCAGCGTGACCGACGCGCTGGTGCAGGGCGCGATCGAGCACGAACATCAGGAAGACCTGTCGCAGGTGGTGCCGGACGTGGAAACCGCGTTGCCCGCTGATGTGGAGACCGAGCCCGTAATGCCATCCAGCGTGGGAAATCGTGAAGAGGAAACGGCCAAGCGCTGACATTGCCATCTGGTTGGATTCGCTCGTAGCTCAGTGCGCCGGGTCGATCACGCCGCCCAACGAGGCGTTGCGTCGGAACCAGCCGGCGATGCTGACGCGAGGATGCCGAGTCGGCAGCACTTCATGCGGGATGCGGTCGGAGAGAAAGCAGGCGAAAGTGCCAGCTTCCGGCTGGATGCGGGCTACCTCACGCTCGGTGTCGTCTTCGTCGTAAAGCGCCATTTCGCCACCGCCGTCGGCCGGCCAATTCGGGTTGAGGTAGAGCACGGTCGAGATGACCCGGTTGGCGCGGCCACGAAAGCTGTCGTAGTGCTTGCGGTAGAAAGCGCCCGGCGGATAATGCGCGAAGTGTGCTTCGAATTCGAACAGTCCGGCGTAGAGTGCGAGGTTGATCTGCTGTTGGAGTTCGCTCATCAGCGCCAGATAGCGTCGCTGCGCCAGGCTTTCCCGGTCCAGCCAGTGAATGGCGTCACCGCGAATATCGCGTCGCAGCGTGCGTTCCTCCCCGCGGCCGATTCCAGCCTCTTGTAGTATCGCTCGCTGCTGCAATAGCTGCAGTTCGTCCAGCAGTTCCCGACACAGACCCGCGCCGAGAAAGCGTTCGCCCACATACCAGCCGCGCTCGACCAGACCGTCGATCAATGCGGGTAGCTGCGCGCTATCCCAGAACGCGTGATGGGCATCATTAGGCGCGATAGGGGTCATGAATGACTCACTGCTTTGCCTTGCTGGAGGCGTTAGGCCGTGGGGCGGTCTGGCGGCGGCGCTGGGGATGATAGCGCAGTTCTCCAGCAGGCTTGCGGTCCAGCGCGATATCGCTTTCGAACCCGACGGCCAGCAGCTCCACCAGCATCATGGCCGACAACCCCCAGATCATGCGATCCTCGAAAAGATAGCTGGGCACGTACCAAGGTTGATCGTCGACCGGGATGACATCGGTATGACTGCGTCGGTCGTCGATGAAGTGGCGCAGAGGGACCTCGAAGATCGCGGCAATTTCTCCCGGTTCTGCCTTTAGCGGCAGATCGGGCGCAATCAGTCCGACGAAGGGCGTCACGCGCAGACCATGCAGCGAGAGCACGTCACTCAAGCGTCCGGCGATATCGACCTGCCCGGCATCGAGGGCGATTTCTTCTTGAGATTCTCGCAGTGCCGTGGCGAGCAGGTCCGCGTCTCCCGGCTCTCGCTTGCCGCCCGGAAAGGCGACCTGGCCGGCATGCTGGGCCAGATGCGCGGTGCGTTGGGTAAACAGGAGCGTGGGCTCGGGGCGAACGACGATGGGTAGCAGAACCGCCGCTTGAGGATAGGCATCGTTCAATCGACGTGGGCGATGTGCTTGCAGGCGTTCGCGGAGTTTCTCTAACATGCGCTTTCGACTCCAGCTTTCAACTCTGGACGGGCCGGTGTGCCGATCAACGGTGCCTGGCGGTTCCTGCGAGGCCCTGTGAACTTGAGACCCCTATGAATTACTGTAGCGACTGCGGCCATACCGTGCGGTTTGCGATTCCCGAAGGCGACGATCGTCCCCGGTTCGTGTGCGATGCCTGTAACATCATCCATTATCACAATCCGCGCATCGTGGCGGGAACGCTACCGGTAGCCGGCGAGCGTATTCTGCTGTGCCGCCGTGCCATTTCGCCGCGCAAGGGATTCTGGACGCTGCCGGCAGGGTTCATGGAAAATGCGGAAACCGTGGAGCAGGCGGCGCTGCGCGAAACCCGTGAGGAAGCGCGGGCCGTCGTCGACGATCCGACACTGTATACTCTGATCAGCCTGCCGCATATCAATCAGGTATACATGATTTTCCTTGGCGATCTCAACGGTGATTTCGCGGCCGGACCGGAGAGTCTCGAGGTCGAATTGTTCGAGGAATCGCAGATTCCCTGGGACGAGCTCGCTTTCCCGACCATCGAGCGCACGCTGAGGCATTTCTTCGAAGATCGGCGCCGGGGGTCCTACGAGCTGCATCTCAGTCAGATCGGCAAGGAGGAGCGGGAGCGTTACTTCGGCAGCGCCTGAAAGACCATTTGCGGGTATTCGCCATCGACGAGGCCTCGATCTTCCCCATCAAGCGTGAGGTAGCGAATCCAGATCGCTCAGCGGCCAGACGTCGTAAGCCGGTTCCTCATAGGGATGGGCGTCGATCAGTGCCGTGATCGCTGCGCGAATCGTGTGATCCTCGCAGACCAGTTCGACCCGATACTCTTCGACGGTTTCCAATGCACCAACTGCACCGATGTGCGGCCGAGCGCCGGAAAGCGGGCGAAACTGACCCTCTCCTCGGATCTGGAAGCAGCACGCCTCGTAATCGCCGATGCGCCCGGCGCCGCTGGCGAACACCGCGCTCTTGACACTTTCCAAGTGAGATTCGGGAACGAAGAACGTGAGTTTGTACATGAGGACTGTCTGATCCGGATTCGGTCGTGGCGGTGGGCCGGGTGCGGCGATGATGGCATAATGAGCCGCGCCCCGACAGCGACTGATGCGCCCTTTCTACAGGGCAGCGCCCTGTTCGGAGCGAACTGTCTAGAACGAACTGTCTAGAACGAACTGTCCGAAATGAATCGTGCCGATCGGAAGCCTTGGCGATGTGGAAATGGGTCATTGTGGTATTGGTTATCATGCTGGGGTTGATGCAGTACCGGCTGTGGTTCGGCGAGGGCGGCATTCGAGAATTCAATGACATCCAGGCGCGTGCCGATACCCTGGAAGGTAATACTGACACGCTCAAGGCGCGCAACGATCGTCTCGCCGCCGAAGTCATCGATCTCAAGAACGGTCTCGATGCCATCGAGGAGCGGGCGCGAAGCGACATCGGCATGGTTCGCCAGGACGAGCAGTTCTTCTGGGTGCCCGGTGTCGACGATCCCGGTGATGGACCCGCCGCCCGTACGGGAGTCGTGCAGCCATGACGCTATGGTTGATCGTACCTGCAGCCGGTCGTGGCCAGCGCATGCAGGCCGACCGCCCCAAGCAATACCTGATGCTCCAGGGAAAAAGCGTGCTGGCGCGTACGCTCGAACGCCTGCATCAGGCTTTTCCCGATGCCGTCCTGAGGCTCTGTCTCGATCCCGATGACGACTATTTCGACCCCCAAGACGTCCCCTTCGACGAGTGGCAGCGTGTCGGCGGCGGTGACGAACGCGCCGATACGGTGGGGCGTGCGTTGGCGACATTGGTAGAACAGGCGGCCGCCGACGATTGGGTGCTGGTGCATGACGCGGCTCGGCCTTGCGTGCGGCTCGAGGATCTATTGGCGTTGCGAGCGGCGCTCGAGGACGAGGCGATCGGTGCGCTACTGGCGACACCGGCAGCCGATACCATGAAACGCGCCGACGAGCGTGGCCGGATCAGCCACACCGAGCCGCGCGATGGCCTTTGGCACGCCCTGACGCCTCAGGTATTCCGCTTCGACCTGCTGCGCCAGGCGCTCGATGCGGCACTGGCCACCGGCATGACGGTGACCGACGAAGCTTCGGCGATCGAAGCCATGGGGCTGGCGCCCCGGCTCGTTGCCGGCAGCCGCGACAATCTCAAGATTACCCATCCCGAAGATCTGGCCATGGCGGCGCGAATTCTCGCTGTCCAGGCCGAATCGACGACAGAGTCGGCAGCGATGGATGCTGGTCAAGGAGTCGAGGCATGAATTTCAGAATCGGTCACGGTTTCGACGTGCACCGTTTTGGCGAGGGCGACCACCTCATGATCGGTGGCGTTCGGCTGCCGTTCGATCACGGCTTCGTCGCCCATTCCGACGGCGATGTGCTTCTGCACGCGATCAGCGATGCCCTACTGGGCGCCTGCGCGCTGGGCGATATCGGGCATCATTTTCCCGATACCGATCCAGCCTGGAAGGGCGCGGATAGCCGCGCGCTGCTGCGCCATGTCATGGGTCTGGTACGGGAAGCTGGCTATCGAGTGGGTAATCTCGACGCCACCGTGATGGCTCAGGCGCCACGTCTGGCCGAGTGGATTCCTCGCATGCGCGAGACGATCGCTGCCGATGTGGGCACCGGGCTGGGCACGGTCAACGTCAAGGCGACGACGACCGAGCGTCTCGGTTTCACCGGGCGCGGTGAAGGTATTGCGGCGGAAGCCGTCGTGCTGCTGGTTGCGGGCGCCGAATGAGCGAATCGGCAGACCTGTCGCTCGTTTCATGGCCCCCGAATTGGTGTTACATCAATGGGATGCCAACCGCAGCCGGCGAGTATCGTCAGCGCCCCGAAGACTTTCAGGTCGAGGAACAGTTCGATTTCACACCGGAAGGCCACGGCGAACACTGGTGGCTGTGGCTGGAGAAGCGCGGGCTGACCACGCCGGATTTGGCGCGCCTGCTCGCTCGAGTGGTCGATATTCCGGTGCGCGACGTGGGCTTCAGTGGCCTCAAGGATCGCGATGCGGTGACACGACAGTGGTTCTCGCTGGCCTTGCCTGGCCGCGAGCCGCCGCCGGGCTGGGAAGCGGGTCTGATGGAACGCGGCGTCAGGTGCCTCGAGGCGGCCCGGCATCCGCGCAAGCTCAAACGCGGTGTCCACCGCGCCAATCGATTCCGTCTGAGAATCGAAGGCGAGGCCATTGTCTCTCCGGCCACTCGGGAACGCTGGGATCGCTTGATAACCGACGGCGTGCCCAACTATTTCGGGCCGCAGCGTTTTGGCCCGGAGGGGCGCAATCTGCATCGGGCAAGGCAGTTGTTGGTTCGCGGCTGGCGTAAGCGCCAGGATCCCCAGGGCCTACTGCTTTCCACCGCGCGCAGCTATCTTTTCAATGCGATGTTGTCGGCTCGCGTCGCCGATGGCACCTGGTGTGTACCGCAGCCCGGCGACGTGCTGAATCTGGAAGGTACCGCGAGCCGTTTCGTTGCGGCAGAGGTCGACGATGCGCTGCTGGCGAGAGCGGAAGCCGGCGACCTTCATCCCACCGGACCGCTCTGGGGCAGTGGCCGTCTGGAGAGCGAGGGCATGATCGTTGAACGCGAAACGGCCATCGCGACCGGGTTCCCCGAGCTGAGCGACGGCCTGGTGCGAGCGGAGGTTCGGCAGAATCGGCGAGCGCTCAGGTTGCGACTCAAGGATGCTGCCTGGGAGACGCAGGGCGAGGCGGTATGGCTCTCTTTCACGCTACCTCGTGGCGCCTTTGCCACATCGGTACTGCGAGAGCTGTTCCGCCACCCAACGCTGGTCTGACGGGTCGGCGTTGGCAATCAATGAGGAGAAGACGAGATGCGCAGACTGTTGTTGTCTAATGACGACGGCGTTCATGCTCCGGGTCTGAGAGCGCTGGCACGGGCTCTCGAGAACCATACTCGGCTGCGGGTCGTGGCACCGGATCGTGACATGAGCGGGGCCAGTAACTCGTTGACGCTGACCCGACCGCTGGCGCTCGCTTCGCTCGACAATGGATTTTACAGCGTCGATGGCACGCCGGCGGACTGCGTCTATCTCGGTGTCAACGGAGTGTGGGAAGAGAAGCCCGACTTGGTGATTTCTGGCATCAACCATGGCGGCAATCTCGGTGACGATGTGCTCTATTCGGGTACCGTGGCAGCGGCGATGGAAGGACGCAATCTCGGTATGGCGGCAATTGCCATTTCGCTCTGCGGGCAGCGCCATTTCGAGACCGCCGGACGCGTGGCGGCGAGTCTGGTCGGAGCGGCGGAAAATCTGTCGCTGCCGCCGCGCAGTCTGCTCAATGTCAACGTGCCGGATTTGCCGTGGAGCGAGATTCGCGGGTTCCGGGTGACCCGTCTGGGATATCGCGGTCCCGCCTCGCAGCCGATTCACATGAAGGATCCGCGTGGACGCGACCGTTACTGGATTGCAGCAGTCTCGGAAAACGCCGACGACGGCCCCGACACTGATTTTGCGGCGATCGAGGCGGGCTTTGTTTCGATCACGCCGCTGCAAACCGATCTGACCCGTCACGAGACGCTGAACGACGTACAGGGCTGGCTGGATGGACTGTCACACGCCTGAAGAGCTGAGCGGTGTCGGCATGACGTCGCAACGAACACGCAATCGCATGGTCGAACGTCTGGCGGTCGGCGGGATTCGCCATGCTCGGGTGCTCGAGGTCATGGCGGCCGAACCGCGCCATCTATTTCTCGACGAAGCACTGGCGCATCGCGCCTATGAGGACACTTCACTGCCGTTGGGACTAGGCCAGACCTTGTCTCAGCCATGGATCGTCGCTCGGATGAGTGAATTGGTGGCCTTGGCCGAGCCGCAGCGGGTGCTGGAGATCGGCACCGGCTCCGGTTATCAGACGTTGATTCTGTCGCGCCTGGTCAAAAACGTATGGAGCGTCGAGCGAATCGCGGCGCTACAAGCCCGCGCCCGACAGCGCCTGACGCGTCTGGGGGCGCACAACGTCAGCCTGCGCCACGCCGATGGAGCAATGGGTTGGCCGCAGGCGACGCCGTTCGATGTCGTGTTGCTGACGGCCTGCGCCAGTGAACTGCCTCAGCCGCTGTTGTCCCAGCTACGTGATGGCGGCGTGCTGATCGCGCCATTGGCGGATAGCGAAGGGCGCCAGTGGTTGACCCGTGTGCGTCGGCGTGGGCTGGCATTCGATCATCAGCGTCTCGAAGAGGTGCGTTTCGTACCATTGCTTGAGGGAGTCATTCGTTGAAGCGCATCGCGAAAACCGTATTGAAAGGCATGGGAATGGGGGCGGCTGATGCCGTACCCGGCGTCTCGGGTGGCACCATCGCTCTGATCGTGGGGATCTATGAGGAGTTGATCGAAACCGTCAAACGCTTCGGTCCGGGCGCTTTCGGGGTCTGGCGTCAGCAAGGTGTGACCGGGTTAATCACCTATCTCAATCTGCGCTTTCTGATTCCCCTGGTGCTGGGGATCGGTATCAGCCTGGTGACGATCGCGCATCTGGTGACCTGGCTGATGGCACATCATCAGTTGCTGCTCAACGCGTTCTTCTTCGGGCTGGTATTGGCGTCGGCCTGGGTGGTAATGCGACAGGTCGGACACTGGCGCTGGCGCTACCTGCTTCCGGTGTTGATGGGGTTGCTGGTGGCAGCATTCTTGCCGCAGCTGTTGCCGGACATGAGCCAGGCCGGCGACGCAACGCTGTTCGTGGCCGGGGCGATCGCCATCAGTGCAATGCTGCTGCCGGGTGTATCGGGCAGTTTTCTGCTGCTGGTCATGGGGCTTTACGGCACCGTGATGAGCGGCATCAAGAGTTTCGATGCCGGGCTGATCGCCGTCTTCGGCGCCGGTTGTCTACTGGGGTTGTTCACCTTTTCCCGCTTGCTGTCCTGGTTGCTGCGTCACTATCACGCGATCACGCTGATGGCGATCGTCGGTTTCATTCTAGGTTCGTTACCGCAACTATGGCCATGGCGCCAGATAGCGAGCTACCGCATGGGTGCCGATGGACAGCAGGTGGCTTTGGCCTATCACTATCTGATGCCTTCGGATTACGCTGCAGTGACGGGCCAACCTTCTCAGTGGCTCCTGGCAGCCGTATTGATCATCGTCGGTATCGGGGTAGTAATGTGCTTGGGAGAGCGCAAGGAGACAGTGTCATGACACGATTCGTCGGCTCCTGCCGCTTTCCGTTACGAAAAAGGAATTTTCTTATGAGTAAGCGTCGAACTGCACTATTACTGGGGCTTCTTCCCGTGGTCGTCGTGGGGCTGAATGCCTGTACGACCTCGAGCGGCAGACCGCAGGTGCAGGACCTTTCCGTTAGCCGCAACAACGAGATGAGTTCGACCTATACGGTCAAAAATGGTGACACGATCTACGGCATTGCCTGGCAGAATCGGGTTGATTTCCGTGATCTGGCCCAGCTCAACGGCATTTCGCCTCCCTATCGTCTGGAGCCTGGGCAGCAATTGAGGCTGAAGCCTGGCGCCAGTGTCAGTGGTGGTCAGGTTGTGGCCAACAACAGCGGTGTGACCGCAACGGGACTCGGCGCTGCCGGTAGTAGCGCCAATCCGCAGTCTGCGGGGGGCGACAACCCCTCCTGGTTGTTGCCGTCTGAAGGCCGTAACGCCACGACCGTTGCCGACAATAACCGTTCGGGGAGCGCCCAGAACACGTCGCAAAATACCGGACAAGCGGCAAGCGGCAGTATGTCCTCTTCAACGCCGGGACCTGTCTATACCCAGAACGGTGCGCAGAAGAATAGCGCACAGAATGGTGGCCGGAACGTCGCTCAGAATGGTGGGAACGGCTCGCAGCCGGGGTCATCGGCGACGAGTGCTGATGGCAACGCCAGCACTAGCCAGTCCACCAACACTCCTGGGTCTACCGCTGCGAGGTCAGCTGACACTGAATCGTCATCGTCTTCTGCTTCCATGACTCGAGGCAACACCCAAACGGCGGCAGGAAACGATGCCGGTACGGAGGTGGCAGGCGAGCCCAGCGGGGCGCCGGATCGTTCCGACAGGACCTACAAACCGGTCGAGAGCGTGCCTTGGCAGTGGCCGGCTAGTGGCCAAGTGATTGGTGAGTTCGATGATGATTCGAACATAACCCCTGGCATTGATATTGCCGGGCAAAAGGGGCAACCTGTCAAAGCAGCCGGACCAGGGATTGTGGTGTATGCCGGCGATGGCGTGCGGGGATATGGCAATCTCATCATCCTCAAGCACAATGATCGCTTCTTGAGCGCTTACGCACACAACGACTCGCTGAAAGTGAAGGAAAACGACGTCGTTGAAGCCGGAGAGACGATAGCTACCATGGGGCAGACGGATGCTGACCAGGTCGAGCTACATTTCGAGGTTCGCGTGAACGGACAACCTCAAGACCCACTGCAATACCTGCCTGCGCGCTGATCTTCGCATCGGCGCCTCGAACGGCTGCCGAGATAGAGGGCGTGCTGAAATCATCGTGAATGACCGCATCTCCTCACCATCCTCGACGTAGCCCCCTTGGGGCGGCGTCGAGGATGGTGAGGGAGAAAGGTCTTCCGGGGTTTCAGCGGTCCAATATAACCAGGGAAGTTTAAAAAGACTGCAAGGAATACGCGGTCGCCATGGCGCGGACTGCCATGGCGAGGTACTCAGGTAGCCAAGATGGGGGTAGTGGACATGAGCATGCTTGAACGGGAAATTCAGGATGTTGAGCTCGACGGTGTCGATACCGCAGAAGTCGATAGTGATAACACGGGTCGCAAGGATGATGAGAGCGCTTTTGAAAAGGCGTTGAGCCGTGAGGAAAATTCCTACCACCATAACCTTGATGCGACGCAGATCTATCTCAACGAGATTGGTTTCTCGCCGCTACTGACACCCCAGGAAGAAGTGCATTACGGTCGCCTCGCGCAGAAGGGCGATCCGGCCGGACGTCAGCGCATGATCGAGTCCAACCTGCGTCTAGTGGTCAAGATTGCTCGACGCTATCTCAACCGGGGGCTATCGCTGCTCGACCTGATCGAGGAAGGCAACCTGGGCTTGATTCGCGCCGTCGAAAAATTCGATCCGGAGCGGGGATTCCGTTTCTCGACCTACGCCACCTGGTGGATTCGCCAGACCATCGAGCGGGCATTGATGAATCAGACGCGGACGATTCGTCTACCGATTCATGTGGTCAAGGAACTCAATATCTATCTGCGAGCCGCCCGGGAACTGACCCAGAAGCTCGATCACGAAGCGACTGCCGAAGAGATCGCCGATTTCCTCGACAAGCCGGTGGGTACCGTCAAGCGCATGCTGGGTCTCAACGAACGGGTTTCGTCGGTGGACTACCCGATGGGCGGCGAGAGCGACAAGCCACTGATCGACACGATTGCCGACGAAAACGAAGAAGGTCCGGAATCCAATCTGGTCGATGACGACGTCAAGCAGCACGTCGATGAGTGGTTGATCGAGCTCAGTGACAAGCAGCGGGAGGTCGTTCTTCGTCGTTTTGGTCTGCGCGGGCATGAGGCGGCCACGCTCGAGGAAGTCGGTGAAGAGATTGGGCTAACGCGTGAGCGCGTGCGTCAGATCCAGGTCGAGGCGCTCAAGAAGCTTCGCCGGATGCTGGAAAAACAGGGCCTTTCGATGGATTCGATTTTCGAGTAGATGGATTCCGCGGAGCGCAACAAATGCGCAAATGTCCTTGAAGGTCGGTCACGCTATTGATCCGATCGCATACATGCGGCATTGTATGTAAACCTCAAGCCGAGGCGTCAGCATCATTGCTGACGCCTCGGTCGTTTGTTGTGTGGCCCTGATGACGTCGATGACTATCGGCGTCTTGAGCCCGCCAGAAAAATAGCCATGATTGGGTTTCTGGGCGATGCCGATAACATCGGCTGGCTTGTGCCTGCTTTAGCCGGGCCCTCGTGGTCAGGTTTGATATCGTCTTCAGTGCTCAACGATAGGAAATATCCCGATGTCGCCTCTCATCTCGTTGCCGTCGCGTTCCCCCCTGCGACACGCCATTTCGCTGCTGGTCGTGGCAGCGCTTGCGCCCTCGGCTCATGCGGCGGATCTACTGACCATTACTCAGGATGCGCTGGAGCACTCGGCAACATTGAACTCGTCGCGTTCGACGTTCAACAGCACCGAAGCTGGCCAGGATGTCGAGCGCGGCGATTTGCTGCCGCAGATCAGCGCGACCGGCAGTCTTTATCGCTATAACTCGCTGGAGAGTCAGAGCTATGCCGGCTCGAGCGGCACTCAGGCACAAGCCGGGAGTACCAGTTCAACATCCGGCGAGGATTACAACGGTAGCAGCCTCGGCGTCAATGTCACCCAAGCCCTGTTCGACGCGACCAACTGGTACGAGTATCAGCAGAGCAAAGAGCAGGTCGGCCAACAGTCCTTGCAGTTGGAAATCGATCAGCAGCAGCTGCTCTACGACGTCTCCGAAGCCTATTTCGAGATCCTGCGTGCCAAGGAAGTGCTGGATGCTAGCCAGGCACAGGAAAAGGCGATCGGGCGCCAGTTGGAGCAAGCCAACGAACAGTTCAACGTAGGTCTGGTGGCCATTACCGACGTCAACGAAGCCAAGGCAGCCTATGATTCAGCACGGGCTGAGCGTATTGCCGCCAGGAGCGATCTACAGGTGAGCTTCGAGACGCTCGAGCGTCTGACTGGCCAGCAGTATGCCAGCATCGCCAGTCTGGACGACGATCTGCCGATTCAACCGCCCGCCCCGGCCAAGCGTGATGACTGGGTCGATATGGCCCTGTCCAGCAGCCCATCCATTCAGTACGCACAGGCCTCTGTCGAGCTGGCGAAATCGGGCGTCGATATCGCCGAGGCTGGTCACTTGCCGACGCTGGACGCATTTGCGGATTATTCCTACTCCAATAATGATCGCGAGGAGCTTCGCGGTCATAACGAAGATCTTCAGGTCGGCGTACAGGCCAACCTTCCGATCTATACCGGGGGTTCCACCAGCGCCTCGGTGCGTGAGAACACCTACACGCTGGAAGCGACCCAGTACGATTTCGAAGACCAGCGCCGCTTCACCACGCAGCAGGTTCGCTCGCTGTTCGCGCAGGTGAGCAACGACGTCGAGTCGGTCGAGGCGCAGCGGGAAGCCATCGTTTCCAGTCGCAGCGCGCTGGAAGCGACCCGTGCCGGTTACGAGGTGGGTACACGCAATATCGTTGACGTGCTGGATGCCGAACAGTCGCTCTACGAGTCGATTTCCAATTACGCCGACGCCCGCTATACCTATGTCACAGACCTGCTGCAGCTACGTCAGCAAGCTGGCGTACTGAACCTCGACGTGATTCGCGGTACCAACCGTTGGCTGCGTGACAGCAAGCCGGTATCTCTGACTTCGATTGACGATACCGGGGCGTCGGCTGTCGATGATATCGGCAAGCGGCCCACGCCGCCGCCTCCGGCTCCCTGATACGGCTTTGAGCCAGCCCGATGCCGTTCTCTGTCCGGCCCTGTCTGAAAGCCGGACCAGCGAGTGATGTCAGGAATGTGATCGACGCCGCTATTGCAGCGGCGTCGTCGTTTTTTGGGGCACGACTCGTTATCTCGCCTCGATTGGGCCCCCGTCGTCGCTCGACGGGGTAAAATGACGCTGAGCTCTGTACGAAAAAGTCGGCCGGTACCCGTTACCGGCCTTCGTCTGATTGTTCCGAAGGAAGTGTCATGGCCCGGCCCCTCATCGCCGATATCGATCTCGACGCACTGCGCCACAACTATGCCGTCGCCAGCGAACTGGCTTCGCACAGCCGCTCCATGGCGGTGATCAAGGCCAACGCCTATGGGCATGGGGCGGTGGCATGCGCGAACGCGCTGGAGGCTGTGGCGCCAGCATTTGCGGTTGCCTCGCTGGAAGAAGCCGAGCATCTGCGTGAGGCGGGAATTCGTCAGCCGGTGCTGCTGTTGGAAGGGATCTTCGATGCTGAAGAATTGGCCCGCGTCGAGGCCCTGGGGCTGTGGCAGGTCGTGCACAGCGACTGGCAGCTGAACGCCGTATTGAACTATCCCTCCGCGCAGCCGTTGACGGTCTGGCTCAAACTGGATTCGGGAATGCATCGGCTCGGTTACGACGCCGACTCATTTCTCGACCGCTGGGCACGCTTGAAGGCAGCCAACCACCGGGTTCGCGATCTCCATCTGGTCAGTCATTTCGCCAGTGCCGATCAGTCCGACACTGCGCAGTTCGAACGCCAGTGGCGGGGCATCGAATCCGTCCGTCGACGTCTCGACGCGCCACTCTGCATTGCCAATTCACCGGCCTTGCTGGCCAAGCCACGGACCCATGCTCAGTGGAATCGCCCCGGTATCATGCTCTACGGCAGCAACCCTTTGGAGAGTGAGTTGCCGGCCGGTGTCTCGCTGAAGCCGGTAATGACGCTGCGCTCGCGTTTGATCGCCGTTCAATCCCTGCCAAGCGGGGAGCCGGTAGGCTACGGCGCACGCTGGTGCACCTCTCGACCTTCACGAATCGGCGTGGTCGCCGCCGGCTACGGCGATGGCTACGATCGCCATGCTGCCGATGGCACGCCGATACTGATCGATGGCCAGCGCTGTTCTCTGGTGGGGCGTGTGTCGATGGACATGTTGACGGTGGATATCAGTCACCTACCCGATGCCGACGTCGGGAGCGAGGTGGTGCTATGGGGCCGGGGTCTGAGTGTCGACGAGGTCGCAAGCCACAGCGATACCATCGGCTATACGTTATTGACCGGGCTGCTGCCGAGAGTGCCGCGACGTTACCACGAGGATGCGTAGAGGGCATCCACTTCATTTCGCTACAGTCTTCGGCATTCATAGGGAATCGGAAGAACCATGGCCAAGAAAACCTATCCCGCCAATCACGCCCATCCCCGTTACTGGGGGGCCTGGCTCGGCATCGGGCTGATGCGGGCAGGAGCGCTGTTACCCTGGCGTCTCAAGCTGGCGCTGGGTCGAGGCATCGGATTGCTGTCCTGGAAGCTCGCCAAGCGGCGGCGTCATATTACCGACACCAATCTGTCGCTGTGTTTTCCCGAGCTGAATGATCGGGAGCGGGCGGAACTGGTCAAGAAGACCTTCGTCGCCAATGGTATCGGCATCCTCGAAACCGCGACCGGCTGGTGCCGCGATCCCGAACATCTGCGTCATCGTGTGACTTTCCGCGGCGCCGAGCACATGGAGCGGGCCATGGCGCAAGGGAAGGGCGCGCTGATCATCGGCATCCATTTCTCGACGCTGGATCTGGGCGGGGCGCTGCACTCGCTGTTCTTTCCTGCCGATGTCGTCTATCGGCCACACGACAACCCGGTGTTCGAAAATTTCATGACTCGCGCCCGCCGTGGCATCTTCGGCGCGGCGATCGACCGCCACGATCTGCGTGGCGTGGTGCGACGGATCAAGTCGGGGCACGCCGTATGGTATTCGCCGGATCAGGATTTCGGCCGCGAGACGAGCGTCTTCGCACCGTTCTTCGGCGTGTCGGCGGCGTCGATCAAGCTGACCGCCAAGATTGCCAAGATGACCGGAGCGCCGGTGATGCCGCTGATGTTCCATCGCAATCCGGATAATCGCACCTACACGCTGGAATATCTGCCGCCACTGGAGAATTTCCCCAGTGGCGACGACGTGGCCGATGCCACTCAGGTCAATGCCTTCATCGAGCAGGCGATCCGCCGCCATCCGGAGCAATACCTTTGGTTGCATCGGCGTTTCAAGACACGGCCACCGGGAGAGAATTCAGTCTATTGAAGGGGTTGTTGTGCGAGGAACTTGACGAAAAGGCAAGGAACGACAAGGCTTAGAATATCCTCATGGAACAAGAGGATGATTGTCAGGAGACCGGATATCCCGGTACCGGCAAGTCCAATGGGCTAGCACAGGAAGAGTCGCCATGCTTAGTTACGCCGTAATTTTCCTTATCGTCGCCATTATCGCTGGGGTTCTGGGCTTTGGCGGTGTTGCCGGCATCGCCGCGACGATTGCCAAGGTTCTGTTCGTCATTTTCTTGATTTTGTTCGTGGTCTCGTTGATTCGTGGGCGAGGCCGCTAGTACACGACGGAATCGTTAGAAACAAATACCCCGCCCAATGGCGGGGTATTTATCTTCAGTGATCGAAGAAAGACGTCTTTCCTGCTAAGCGTCGATACGCTTGTACTTCATTCGCTTCGGTGTGTCGTTGCCCACTCGCTTGTGGTAATCCGCTTCATACTCGGCGTAGTTACCTTCGAAGAAGACCACATTGGAGTCGCCTTCGTACGCCAGAATATGGGTCGCGATGCGATCCAGGAACCAGCGGTCGTGCGAGATGACCAACGCGCAGCCGGGGAAAGCTAGCAAAGCTTCTTCCAAGGCTCGCAGGGTCTCGATGTCGAGATCGTTGGAGGGTTCGTCCAGCAGCAGCACGTTGGCTGCCTGTTTGAGCGTCTGAGCCAGCTGCAGGCGGCCACGCTCGCCACCCGAGAGATCGCTCAAGCGCTTCTGCTGATCGGTCCCCTTGAAGTTGAACCGACCGACGTAGGCGCGGGAGGAGACTTCGTAACCGTTGATATTGAGAATGTCCTGACCACCGGAGACGGCTTCCCATACGGTCTGGGTATTGTCGAAATGGTCGCGCAGCTGTTCGACGTAGGCCACGTCCACCGTATCGCCGAGTACCACTTCGCCGCCATCCGGTTGCTCGTTGCCGGCGATCAGCTTGAACAGCGTCGACTTGCCAGCGCCGTTCCCACCAACGATCCCGACGATCGCGCCGGGCGGCACCTGGAAGGAGAGATTGTCGAACAGCATCTTCTCGTCGAAGCGCTTGCTGACGTCATGCAACTCGATGACCTTGTCGCCCAGACGCGGCCCAGGTGGAATGTAGATTTCGTTGGTCTCGTTGCGCTTCTGGTAATCACCGGACTGCAGTTCCTCGAACCGGTTGAGGCGCGCCTTGCTCTTGGCCTGTCGGCCCTTGGCATTCTGGCGGACCCACTCCAGCTCCTGCTTGATCGCGCGCTGACGGCCGGCTTCCTGTTTGGCCTCCTGCGCGAGGCGCTTCTCCTTGGACTCGAGCCACTGGGAGTAGTTGCCTTCGAACGGAATACCCTGACCGCGGTCGAGTTCCAGAATCCAGCCGGCGACATTATCGAGGAAGTAGCGGTCGTGGGTGATCGCCACCACCGTGCCCGGATAATCGTGCAGGAAACGCTCGAGCCAGGCGACCGATTCGGCATCCAGGTGGTTGGTAGGCTCGTCCAGCAGCAACATGTCCGGACTCGACAGCAGCAGACGGCACAGCGCCACGCGGCGACGCTCGCCCCCGGACAGATGTCCGACGCTAGCTTCCCAGGCCGGCAGGCGTAGAGCCTCGGCCGCGACTTCCAGCTTGCGCTCGATGTTGTGAGCATCGGCGGCTTCGATGATGTTTTCCAGACGCGCCTGCTGCGCGGCCAGGGCGTCGAAATCGGCATCCGGCTCGGCGTAGGCGGCATAGACCGCTTCCAGCTGCTCCTGAGCCTGCTTGACCTCGCCGAGGGCTTCCTCGACCGTCTCGCGCACGCTCTTGCTGTCGTCGAGCTCGGGTTCCTGCGGCAGATAGCCGATATTGATACCCGGCATCGGGCGCGCTTCGCCGTTATGTTCGGTGTCGACGCCGGCCATGATGCGCAGCAGCGTCGATTTCCCCGAACCGTTGAGGCCGAGTACGCCGATCTTGGCACCGGGGAAGAAGGACAGCGAGATGTCTTTCAGGATCTCGCGCTTCGGGGGGACGACCTTGCCCACCCGGTTCATGGTGTAAACGTATTGCGCCATGGAAATCCGGTTATGTGTCGCGGTGAATAGAAACAGACAGTAACTGCTGAGACGCCCGTCGATAGGGGTCAACATAGATCAGAAAGGGTAAACCAGTCATGCCGACAATGCGAACGGGCGCCTGGGCGCCCGTCGTGATATGGCTTGGAGAGTTTGGCCTACTCTTCTTCATCGCCGAAATCGTTGTACCAGTCATCTTCGATGGCACGTTGTAGGCGGCGTTCTTCCAGCAGCGCTTCGACCTGTCGTCGTGCACGCAACGTATCCGCCTTGCTACTACTTCGGGGACGTTCGAACTGCTCATCGTTGATGGCTTCGGAAAAGTCCTGTTCTTCGACAAAATCCTCACGGCTCATGTTTTAGCCCTCCCGTGAAATCGCATCTCAGTGACGCTCCGGGCTATATATCGTCGAATGCTGTCGGGTACAAGACTTTCGGGGTTAAAAATAACGCTTTCGTAGTGAAAAAAAACTATCGCCACCGCCGGCGGCGATAAGAGTATGCGAGACAGAGTTCCCGATAGCTCTCTTTAGGCGGTATCGCGCTCGTCTTTCAACGTCTCGAGTTCCTGCAGCGCCTTGGCCAGATTGGTCACATCCTTCTGTACGCCGACGAAATAGGTCAGTTGATCCTCCTCGTCGTACACCGGAGTGATCGACAGTTCGTTCCAGAATGGGCTGCCATCCTTGCGATAGTTGCGCAGTATCTCGCGACAGGATTTGCCCTCGCGCAGCGCGGTGCGAACCCGATCGAGCGCCGGTTGGTCGCGATCACCATTCTGCAGGAAGCGGCAATCTCGATAGAGAATCTCGTCGATGCTGTAGCCCGTCAGGCGTTCGAAGCCTTGATTGGCATAGATCAGAATGTTCTCGTCGCCTTCCTGCTCGGCCACCACGATGCCATCGTCCGAGGCGTTGACGATACGCTCCAATAGCGCCGGACTGATCATGGGCGGGTGCTTACTGGTACTGGCCATCCTTGCCTCCAGACTGGACATTCGATGGATTGTAGGGATAAACGCTCGAGTCGGAATGAAACGCTCGATAATGATGCCATGGTGCGATGGGATTACAACGCTTTACGGCACGCTCGGTTCCTCGACCTCGGCGAGAGCATGAGCGCTAAGGGCGGCTGCGACGGCCAGCGCTGCGAGAAGCAGCAATAGTCCGACACTGCCCAGCCATTGTGCGAGGGCGCCGAGCAACAGTCCGACAACCAGCATCAGTACCCCGGTGAAAGTATTGGAAAACGCCACGTAGAGTGCGCGGGTGTCGCTATCCGCCAGGTCGATGACGTAAGTCTTGCGGCCTAGACGTATTCCCGCGTGGGCGATCATCAGCAGACCGTAGACCAGGGCGTAGGGCCACACGCTGGAGCGCACCGCTTGTGGAAGCCATACGCAGGCGGCGCCCGCCAAACAGCATATGGCAGCGCCGATGGCACTATTACGCATCACGCGACGGCTGGAGCGGTCGGCGAGGCGACCCCAGATCGGGCCGGCAATCATGCTGGCCACGCCGGAAGTCACGATCAGGATGCCGAGACTGGCCAGGTCAGTACCGCTGTTGTGTTGACCCAGCAGGGCAAGGTAGGGCAGGGCGAGCGCGCTGGACAGCAGCAGCGCACGTGAGAGATTGAAATGCAGGAAGCGGCGGTCGCGGCGCATCAGCGAGACTCCCTGCTTGATGCTATCCCAGGCGTTGGCGCCACCTTCGGTTGCTCCTGGCGCTTCGCGTATCGTGGCGGCGCAGAATGCATTCAGCGCCCACCCCAGGGCGGCGGCGAACAGCAGAATGGCCAACGCCCAGGTGCCGGGGCGATCACCCAGGATGACCATGCCGGCGCCGACGATCAGCGTGAGGGCGCCGGCGGCGCTGGCGCTCCACCCCATCAGCGTGCCGCGACGCTGTTTGGCAATCGTCTTGCCGAGAACGTCCTTGGTCGCGACCGATGAGAGTCCACGGCCGAGCGCTAGTCCGGTCAGCGCGGCCAATACTAACGCGCCGCCCCAACTGGCGTGACCGAACAACGCCAGCAGCGCCAGCAGAAGCGCGCCGATCGCTTGAACGATACCGCCGACGACCCACACCCATTTACGAATGGGGCGCAGGCGAATGTAGCCGGCAATCAGCAGTTGCGGCAGCAGGGCGCCAGCCTCGCGAATGGGCACGAGCAGGCCGACCATCCAGATCGGTGCGCCGATCGCGCCCATTAGCCATGGCAGGATCAGGCGGGCGTTGGAAAGTTCGTCCGCGAGCTTGTTGCCGAGCGCGGCGATGAGATGGCGGAAAAAGTTGCCGGGTTGTTCCTGGCATGCCTCGTCGGAGATGTCGCGACACATGCGGCTGTCTTCGTCGCCGGTGACTCGCTCGAACAGTCGCGTGAGGCTGGCTTCTTTGGCTGACATGAAAAACGTTCCCTGTTTTCTGTTGTCCTGAGCGGCGAGCGACACGTTTGCGCGTCTCTGCTTGAGCGAGTCGTTGGGCCGAGCGCATCATGACGTTTTTATCGTGTCGGCATGGCTGTGACAGATTCGTGCCACAGGCTCAGGAGAATAAACAGATGGCTAAAGTTCGCATCCATTATTGTACGCAATGCCAGTGGTTACTGCGTGCCGGTTGGTACGCGCAGGAGCTGCTACAGACCTTCGGCGAAGATCTCGAGCAGGTGGCTCTGGCGCCCAGCCATGGTGGCCATTTCGAAGTGCTTTATGACGACGAGACGCTGTGGGAGCGCAAGCGTGACGGGGGCTTCCCCGACATCAAGGAGTTGAAGCGTCGCGTTCGCGATCGTCTCGATCCCGAACGCGATCTGGGGCACACAGAAAAGCGTTAACCGAAAAGAAATAAGAGTGAAGAGGGAAGACAAAAGCGCGCCGATACCTCCCGGAGGCGCTTACGGAGCGGCGACTTTCTCCTTCGTGTCGTTA